>Ga0209742_10000037_pt1 | contig 67582 bp, 69 predicted proteins | sample DeeMarSeWOR38_10_FD_187462 | JGI IMG/M metagenome (GOLD analysis project Ga0209742, IMG submission 187462) | Marine sediment microbial communities from White Oak River estuary, North Carolina - WOR-3-8_10 (SPAdes) (version 2) | ecosystem: Environmental > Aquatic > Marine > Intertidal zone >...
TCAGGGACCAGGACGCGTAATTGATGACAAAGAGTGGGCAGCGCGCCTGATAATCTCAGCAGGTGCTGATGTGGGGCGTTTTCTTGAACGATGAGCTGTGATTCATTAACGAACGCCTCTCCGTGGATAAGGCTTTCGTCGTCGATCTTGGGCTCCCAAGGCGCCGGGGATGCGGTGGGACTTGATTTAATGGTTTCGTCATCAGGCATGATTCCGGTACCACAAGCAGCTATAATAATACACGCAAGTCCGAGAACAATCCTGGTGTACCTAGGCATTTTCTCCTCGAGAGTCAAGGATTCGTTCTAAGAATTAGCGGCGGAGAAGACTGACCTATCCCGCGATTATCCTTTGATCACTGCCACTGGGCGCAAACGAGCGACTTTGCTAGCGATACCAGCTCCAGCTACAGTTTCAACAACAGCATCGACATCTTTATAAGCCTGTGGGGCTTCTTCTGCCAGGCCAGCCATTGAGCCAGCGCGGATATGGATTCCTTGAGCCTGCAATTCTTTGCGAAGATCTTCACCCCATATTGATTTCTTGGCAGCTCTGCGACTCATCGTCCTTCCGGCACCATGACAGGTAGAACCAAAAGAACGCTGCATGCTTCCTGGCGTACCTACAAGTACCCAGGAGGCGGTGCCCATACTTCCCGGTACTAGGACGGGTTGTCCAATTGCTCTGTATTCTGGCGGCAAACCCTGAAATCCGGGTCCGAAGGCGCGGGTTGCCCCCTTGCGATGGACACATACTTCGATTGACTTCCCATCTATTTGATGGGTCTCGATTTTACCCATGTTGTGAGCGATATCGTAAACCTGATGGAGGTGCCAATTGGATACCTTTCCTGGCAAGATATCTTCGAAGGCTTTGCGAGCGAAATGGGCTAAAACCTGGCGGTTCGTGAAGGCATAATTTGCGGCACAGCGCATCGCGCCGAGATAAGCCTGCCCTTCTGGGGAGTCAAGCGGGGCGCATACAAGTTCACGATCTGGTAAATGGATATTATAGCGTCGCACAGCCGATTGGAAATCTTTGACATAGTCAGAACAAATCTGGTGACCAAATCCACGCGAGCCACAATGGATCATGACCACCAGATTGCCTTCTAACAGGCCCATGACATTCGCCGCCTCAGTGTGAAAGACCTTATCGACAACATCGATTTCAATGAAATGGTTTCCTGCGCCTAGGGTGCCCAACTGTGGACGGCCGCGGTCCTTCGCACGCTTGCTGATTTTTGTCGGATCGGCGCCTTGGAGACAACCATTTTCTTCCGTCCGGCTTAAGTCCGCGTCAGAGGCATAACCATTTCTTAAAGCCCATCGACTGCCCTCTCGGCAAACTCTATCAAGCTCTGCGCTTTTCAACCTGAGATGGCCTTTCTTACCTACCCCACTCGGGCAAAATCGATCAAGCGCGGTAGCCAGATCAGAAAGATGGGGTTTTGCGGCTTCAAATTCGATTTGAGAGGCGAGAAGTCGAACACCGCAATTGATATCGTAACCAATTGCACCTGGCGAGATAACCCCATCAGGAAGGCGGGTGCCAGCTACGCCTCCGATCGGGAATCCGTAGCCCTGGTGAACATCCGGCATCACCACCACCTGACCAACCAGACCAGGTAATGTAGCTGCATTGACTGCTTGTTCGAGTGATTTATCGCCCTTGATCTCTTCGAGCAACTGACGAGTCGCAAAAATCCTCACCGGTACACGCATATCGGATCGGTATGTCTGTGGGATTTCCCACTCGTAAGTGTTAATTTGTTGTAAATCCTGGAGTCTGATCATTGACTCACCTCCATTGTGCGAGTCGGAGGATTATGTTTCTCAATTCATTAAACATCGAAGACAATATTCGCTTCCATGCCACGATTGGTTATGCGGATGGTTAGATTGTGGTATGTGACTGCTTTAACCTCCTTGGTGATAGATGCAAGTGGAGCACCAGTGAGCTCAGCGATGAGCCGATCTCCCTCCAGATTAAGTTCAAATTCGTCAAAAGCGATCCCTTCTGTATCAACCAGGTAAACGAGCTCGGTCAGGAAATCGATCAGCAACATCTCTGGATCACGATAGGATAATTCGATCCGGCGGTTAAGGCGCGGGTACGAGTTTAACTTTACTCCTGCTAAGTGGTACATGCCAGAGGCTGCCTGTTCCAACAGGGTGCTTAAATCCGGTGCCCAGACCTGCAATTCCCAATCAGCAGTATGTGGAACTTCTCGATAACCAGAAAGAAGCGGAGAGGTCATAATTCCAGTATACCATTGGGGATTATCAAATATTTACCTCATAAAAGAAATCACCTCTAAATTTGATCAGATTCTTGCTCCTATACCACACTTGCATGAAGATCCGCTTCCTTCTATAATAAAGCCCTGATCATGGGAATATTAAGTGAGAAACTGGCAATACTCGAACATCGATTGCAAACCCTAATTGAGAAGGGTACGGCGCGCATCCTCCCAATTGATGGTCCACAGGTAGATATCGGTGAGAAATTAATAAATGCGATGCAGTCCAGTGTCCAGAAGGATATGACTGGGGATATGATCGCGCCAGATTTATTCATCCTGATCGTTCACCCAGATTTGGCCCAGGTATTTGATGAGAATCCATCGATTATGGACGAGATGAGCGAACTTGTTCAACAATCCGGTACTGACTCTAACCTTCGCTTCAGAAAGCGACCCAGGATCAAGATCAGATCAGATAGTTCCCTTGATCCTGGCACCATAAGAGTAATACCTTATTCCAGCCAACTAGAGGTCAATGAGACAGAAGGGATCACTTTAGATAATGATGGAGAAAACCAAGTACCTAATAATGCATTTTTAATAATTGACGGTGTAAAAATCTTGCCTTTAACCCATCCAGTCGTCAATATCGGACGTCGAGCAGATAACCATGTGGTTATTGATGACGTGCGGGTTTCCAGACTGCACGCCCAAGTCCGCGCGATAAAGGGTCATTACCAGATTTTTGACCTTGATTCGACAGGAGGCACTTTTGTGAACGGTGTTCGATTAGCGCAGACCACGCTATATCCTGGAGATGTGATTTCTTTGGCCGGGGTTGATCTGGTATACAGCCAGGACATTGAAAATACATCAGGAATTGATCGAGATGCAACCCAACCACTCATGCCGTTCCCTCAGGGTTGAGTTAACAAATGAGCGCAATTCTTCTCCTCGTACTACGATTTTTGATGGCAATTGCCCTGTATGCTTTTTTAGGATGGGCATTTTATACGCTGTGGCGGGATTTAAAATACCAATCGGAGCTGTTGTCCTTACAACGGACTCCAGAAATTACTTTGACCCAAGGGACGGGAGATGTAACCTCGATCGAAAAGTTTAAGCAGCCTGAAGTCGTGGTTGGCAGGGATACAAGCTGTGATCTAATCCTTGAAGAGAACACTGTGTCTGCAGAACATGCGCGCCTTTCCTTTCATGATGGACGCTGGTGGGTGGAGGATTTAGGCTCGAGAAACGGGACTTATCTCAATGAGGAACTGCTGACTACTGCGGTTGTGTTGACATCAGGAGATTTCCTGCAGTTAGGTCAAGTCGTTTACCAGATTGAGATTGGTAAGGCTGATAGCGATTAGGGGAATTTTGATTCAAAATAGAACATGCTGATTGATTTACAAAGTGAAACAATACACATAAACAACATGGAAGAAGGAGTGTTCTCGTGACTAAATTAGCTATCATTGGGGGTTCGGGTTTGTATTCTTTGCCTGGATTGGAAGATATTGAAGAGCGTGAGATAACGACACCATTTGGTGATCCAAGCGCGCCCATTATTATTGGAACGTTGGAAGGCGAGTCGGTTGCATTCCTCGCCAGGCATGGTCTCGGGCATCAACTCTCACCTTCAGAAATAAATTTCAGGGCTAATATTTATGCCTTGAAATCATTGGGGGTTGAGCAGATTGTAGGTATCGGCGCTTGTGGATCGCTAAGAGAGGATTATGCTCCAGGGGACATCGTCATCCCGGACCAGGTATTTGATTTCACTAAAGATCGAAAAAGAACATTTTTTGATCGGGGATTGGTGGCACATATCAGTATTCCAGAGCCATTTTGTACTGACCTTTCGGAGCAGGTCTACCAGGCGGTGGAATCAACGGGTAATAATGTACACCGAGGTGGAATCTTCATCACGATTGAAGGGCCGCGTTTTTCCACGCGAGCAGAATCGAATACTTTTCGAGCCTGGGGGATGTCCATAATTGGCATGACAACCTCCCCGGAGGCTTTCCTGGCGAAGGAAGCAGAAATGTGTTATGCGGTTTTAGCGCATGTGACGGATTATGACGTCTGGCATATCACCGAGGAGACGGTAACAGTTGAATTGGTCATCGAAATACTCAAGCGAAATACAGATATAGCCCAACAAGCGGTTAAGAATATTGTTCAGCAGCTGACCCATGATCGAATGTGTGATTGTCATCAAGCGCTGGCATCCGCCCTGATCACGAATCCAGAAGCAATTCCTGCGGAGACGCGCCAGCGATTGAGTTTGTTAGTGGATAAATATTTAGATTAACTTGATGAATGATAGTGAGAAAAAACCACCAATTTCTCGTGCTCAGTGAGTTGAATGGCTTCTGTAACCCAATCCATACCCATTTCCAAATCTCCTAACCGAATACAGAGTCGATTGCTGATCTCAGCGGTTATATTTTTGGCTTTATATGCTATCGCCCTGACAATTGCACCAATCGCTCGTTCACGTGGTTGGGAGGGAGATTTAAGGTGGGATCACTGGATTGGATATCTGGTCTGGTTACCCTTAATATTCCTTGCACATCTACAATCGAAAAGGCAATTGCCTAATCGAGATCCATATTTGCTTCCGATCGCGGTCATATTAAGCGGTTGGGGTTTGATGACGATCTGGCGTTTATTCCCTGAATTTGGTTTACGACAAACCGTATGGTTTGCCTTCGCAGTTGGTGTTTACACAATTGGGCTTCGATTGCCGCGCAGATTAGACTTTTTACGCAGGTACAAATATGTCTGGTTGATCAGCGGATTGATTCTAACTGGTCTGACTTTGATCTTGGGTACTAACCCTTCCAGCAGTACAGGCCCGCGCCTTTGGTTGGGATGTTGTGGAGTTTATTTTCAGCCTTCAGAACCGTTAAAACTGCTGTTGATAATTTATTTATCTGCATTTTTGGCTGACCGGCAACCGTGGGTTAGAATTTCAGCCCCCATTGATAATCTTGGTGAAGATCAATCCCAAACAGAAGGCAGAAAAAACAAACCAGCTGGTAAATCCTCGCTTCCACTGTTGGCACCAATCTTATTAATGACGGGATTAACCTTGTTGCTACTGTTAGTCCAACGTGACCTCGGCACAGCAACGATATTTCTCTTTCTTTTTACAGTTATCCTTTACCTGGCTACGGAACGCAAACTTTTCTTAATTCTAAGTGTTTTATTGCTAGTCGCGTCAGTAGTAAGCAGTTATTTTCTGTTTGATGTTGTCCGCTTGCGGATTGATGCCTGGATAAACCCTTGGGTTGATCCGAGCGGTCGTTCATATCAAATTGTGCAATCTTTACTGGCGATGGCAAACGGAGGGATTGGCGGCAGAGGACCGGGAATGGGAAGTCCAAGCCTGGTGCCGATATCACACTCTGATTTCATATTCTCTGCGATCGTGGAAGAGAGCGGCTTGGTGGGAGGCATCGCGTTGATAGCTATGTTGATGATATTCACTGCCAGTGGTTTGCGGCTTTCCCTGCGCGCCCCTGATAATTTTCGCCGATACCTGGCTGCTGGACTTACGGCATACCTGGTGGGTCAAAGCTTATTGATCATTGGGGGAAATATCCGCTTATTACCACTGACCGGCGTGACACTGCCATTTGTATCGTATGGGGGATCATCGCTGGTGACAGCTTACATCTCTCTGCTTATCTTAGCGCTCATCAGCCAAAGCGCCAATACAAATCCAGAACCTGCTCCGAATCCATCACCCTACACAAATTTGGGGTTTTTCTTGTTGTCCAGCTTATTGATTGCTGCGCTTATCGTTGGGTGGTGGACCTATTATCGAGGTCCGACTTTGTTGGAACGCACTGACAATTTGCGCCGGATGATCGCCGATAAATATGTAAAACGAGGAGAAATTCTCGACAGACAAGACATCCCATTGGTGAAAACGGATGGAAATCCCGGAGATTATTTCCGAAATTATATGTACCCTGAGCTCGGCTCGTTGATTGGGTATGCTCATCCCGTTTATGGATTATCAGGTTTGGAAGCGAATCTTGATCCATATTTGCGAGGTATGCTCGGAAATCCTGATTTGGAATTATGGTGGAATCACCTGCTTTATGGTCAACCGCCTCCCGGATTAGATGTGCGGCTCAGTCTTGACATGGAAATCCAAGAGAAAGCAGATGAGTTGCTGGCTGACCATTCGGGGGCATTGGTACTGTTGAATGCAGGTAATGGGGAGATCCTGGCTCTCGCCTCTCACCCCACGTTCGATCCAAATAAACTCGAAGAAGCCTGGAGCGATCTGGTCAATGATTCAGACACCCCTCTTCTCAATCGGGTTTTTCAGGGTCAATACCAGCCTGGTACTGCTCTAGGCCCTTTTCTGCTAGCAGCCCAGGCAACGCGAAGTGAATTACCCCCACCCCCGGAAGAATCGAATGCGCAGATCGATGGGCAAAAAATAGAATGTGCATTTCAAACTGACGGTACTAGTTGGGGGGATCTAATTGTCAATGGTTGCCCTCAACCTCAGATCATACTTGCTCAGGAGCTTGGGATCGATAATGTGATGGACATGATGGAAAATCTTGCTCTGTTTTCTGTCCCGGGTTTAGATCCAAACGATGAAGAAGAATCCATCCAGCCTGAAGGTCTTGCCTTTGATGAGATATTGGCGGGTCAATCACAAATGAGGGTCAGCCCATTGCAGATGGTGCGTGCTGCTGCTACTCTCAGTACAGATGGTACTATACCCACACCTCTATTAATAGGGGCAGTAAATTATCCAGAGACCGGCTGGGCAGTATATTCACCCACCAATGAGTCTCACCAAGTATTCTCTCCCGCTATCATAGAAAGTGTTGTTGGGTCGCTGGCGGATAAGGATCTCCCGATCTGGCAAAGTGTGGCAAGAACTCCCAATGGTCCGGATGAAGAGATCACCTGGTATTTAGGTGGAACCTTACCATCCTGGATTGGTACCCCACTATCTTTGGTCATTCTATTAGAAGAGGACGATCCGGAAAAGGCTTTGGAGATGGGTCAATCGTTAATGGGTGCGGTCTTGGGAGTGGATTAGAAAAGAATATCAGATCCCAGATGTGATGGATTTTAACTGAGTTCCATCCTACATTCAGGGCAGACCATGATAGCAAAAAAATCTGGTCCATAGAATTGCGACCAGATTTTTTCGATGGGATTAGCCAAGGGGTGAAAACAAATCAGGATTGCGGACCGCGCGTCATGCGGAACACCATACTGGCCATAAAACCAGCAGCAGTAATGGCTGCCATGATGACTTTAGTCCGGTCGGCGATTGGCTCCACTCGCACACCTTCAGGTGAGGCGATGACCACCGCCACTGGCCTGGAGAAAGTTCGCCCACCGCCCCCTCCACCGCCACCTACCCCGACCATTGGCGTACCTTCATCGTCTTCTTCATTGTCTTCTTCATTCATTCCCTGGCCGTAACCGCTTCCGAAACCAAAACCCATGAAGGTCAAGTTCTCTGAAGTTGGGATGATCTTTGTATCCCCGACCTCGATCGGTTCGCCATATACCCGATCAACGTTCGCGGTTTCGATCAGGGCTTCCATGGTCTTGTTTACATCTGAGGTTGTATCGGGAAATTCAAACCCACCAGCATCTCCCGGACTTGAAACGACTTTATCCATTGCAAATAATCTCCTTTATGCTTATAGGTTATCGTGTTCGTTTAACGATCAACCATGCGAGTAATGATCCGATAAATCCAGCCGCAAGAATAGCCACTTGTAAGCGACGGGTAACATCTGGCACTGGAATTGTTTGCCGGCTGCCGCGAGAATCTTCGACGATCACGCCAAGGGGTTTGTTCCAAACCATCCCTCCCTGACCCCCGGGGAAGATCATTCGGTAAGACCGGGCAACTGGATACACGGTCAGATCTCCAACGGATACCGGTTCTCCTGAACTTGTTTGTTGAATTAATATTCTCTCTGCCATCTTATTCTGTCTCTGGGTCTTCAGGTCCAGGTTTGGTGATTTTTTCCAGCTCCGCATTAACTTTGTGCAGCACGGATAAGATATCCTCCCTGACCTTTTGTTCGACCTCCCCACTTGCGATGCGATCGCGTAAATCTTCCGCTTCGGCTTTTACCTGCTGACCGGTTTCACTCTCCTGGAAATCTTTTGCGGTTTGTTTTAGAGAATCTCCTAAATCTGTCAGGCCGCGTTCGAGTTCGTCCTGGAAATTTTTACGCTCTTCGCTCTCCCATGCGCTTACAAACAGCTGCCTGAGATTGTCACCTAGGTGTTCAAATTCTGATTTTAATTGTTGAGATTTAGTATCTTCTTGTGGCATAGGTTCATCTGACATGACTGCATCTCTCCTTTCAAATGAATGAATATCTTCATCAAGATATCGATGAGTTATTGTATGAATTCTGCTATAACACCTAGTTCAAATTCTGTTAAATTATACCTGCTTTCCGATCTTGAACCGATTCATGAATTGATGCCTGTGAATAATTCAAAATCAGTGAACAGTAAATTCGAAGGAGTACAATTAGGGAAAACAAAATCAGAGGTAGATATTTATGAAAGAAAACAATCCTTTCGTGGTGGAATGGATTCGAGAACGTCCTCCCAGCGAAGCTGAGATTCGAAAGATACTTGCTGATGAAGGTCTATCAGCTTACAGCTGGTCGAATGGTCCTGGGGATGTGTACAGCGCACATTTACATACCTTCCATAAAGTAATTTACGTGGTAAAGGGTTCAATTACTTTTGGATTACCTGATGATGGGAAACAGATCTACCTTAAGGCGGGAGATCGTTTGGAATTACCGCCGAATACGGTGCACAATGCAGTAGTGGGATCGAATGGCGTGACCTGTTTAGAAGCACACAGATAAGCTGAAATTGAATTAGCGGACCTTCCAGGTTATGGAGAACTTGCAATAAAAAAATCGAGCAGAAATTTTGGAATCCTTCTTGATTTGAATTTGCCATCTAACGCCATGCTTGAATCTAGAAGGAGAACCGATCATCCTAAAATCATTGCAACCTTAGATATATCTCATGGAGGGAATGGGGAAATTTGGGGGTTCTACGGACCCGAAAAATATTCGCGGAATGAAAATATGATCTCCACTGAATTGGTCGCAACCTTTGTTGTTGATTCTCGTATATATACGTAGAAGCAGGAAAAACAGGAGGTTACGATGTATCGCACAAAATATCTGGCACTTATCTTAGTGGTAGCGATGGCTACAGTTGCCTGTAATATCAGTGTAAATAATCCATTAGAGAGTGTTTCGATTGGGTCGATGGAGACATATACGATCGATGTGCCCGCTCCTGAAGAGAGCGATGAGATCGCTGAGGTCGTGTTGAAGTTTGGTGCAGGGCAATTGGATCTTAATCCTGGAACGGACGAAGCTCTCATCTCAGGAACAGCGAAATATAATGTAAAGGAATTTGAACCCAAGGTATCCGTTGATGATAACAAGATTGAGATATCACAGGATTTAGAAGATTTCAATTTACTCCCAGCCTTTAGTGGTGATGTCGAGAATAGATGGGATCTAGTTTTGGGGATGTATCCCATGGAGTTAGATATTTCAGCTGGAGGATACCAGGGAGAATTCGAGCTGGGAGGTTTAGCCCTGCACAGCTTACGCTTTGCAGAGGGTGCAGCCAGCACAAAAGTTACTTTCTCAGAACTCAATTCAGTGGAAATGGATACACTGCGTTATGATACTGGAGCATCCTCGGCATCGCTCTCGGGATTGGCTAATGCGAACTTTAGCAAGATGGATTTCAGGAGTGGGGCAGGGGAATATACGCTAGATTTCTCAGGTGAGTTGCAGCGTGATGCAGATGTGAGCATAAAATCTGGGTTGAGCAGCGTGACGATCATCGTGCTGGAGGGAACACCAGTGAGTGTTGAGATCGACAGTGGTTTGGCAAACATCGATGTCGATGGAAGTTGGAGGGTGACTGGAGGCAGGTACTCAATACCTGGTGAGGGACCTGAATTGAACATCACAGTCGAAATGGGCGCTGGAAACCTGGAACTGCGAGAGAGATAGAAAATTTACAATCAAAGATAATTCATGGGAAAGTAGTTTTAATCAAACAACCCGCAGGCATCATACCTGCGGGTTGTAGATTTTGATGACTTATTCGATTAATCCAGGGCGCTGTACCCAGGACCTGATTCGAAGTAATCGTAATTGGGTTGGATATCCGCGGTTAAGTCAACCACTTCACCAGCCTCAAGGGTGCGAGTGTGATCGAGGTGAACATCTTCCCCGTGATGATTTTTTCCATCATATGGTTGATCGAAACCAGCAGTTCCCGCCGGCATGGCGACGACCTCGCCACCTTTGGCTTCATATGCCTCGGGCACCTCATCCTCAACGAAAATAGCTTCATATGGACATTCAGGGATGCAAGCCCCACAATCGATGCAAGTGTCTGGGTCGATGTAAAACCAGGGCCACTCTTCAACCGGTTTTCCGGGGACAATGCATTCCACCGGGCAAACATCAACACACCCGGAATCGCGTAAGCAAAGGCTCGTTATAATGTAAGTCATTGAAGGTACCTCCCAAGCTTTAAATTAGTCTAATAAGTTTTCAGGTAGATTAATTTTACCTTAAATCCTTATTGGTGAATATCCGGGACAGAATTATCCTATTTCGCTTCTGAGAAGCGGCGAGCGACTTCTTCCCAATTAACGACATTCCACCAATTGGCGACGTATTCTGGTCGCCGATTTTGGTATTTCAAGTAGTATGCATGCTCCCAAACATCAATGCCCAGAATAGGGGTTAGATTTTCCATCATAGGAACGTCTTGATTCGGCATTGATAAAACTGACAAATTCCCATTTTTAAACCCGAGCCAGGCCCAGCCGCTTCCAAAACGGGTGGCAGCAGCTTTGGAGAATACGTCTTTGAAGGAAGCGAAATCACCAAATGCATCGTTAATCGCATTTGCCAAATCCCCTTGAGGTTCTCCACCACCATTGGGGGACATTACCGACCAGAAAAGGCTATGGTTGAAATGACCGCCGCCGTTATTGCGTACTGCGGTGCGAATATCCTCCGGAACATCATCCAGGTCAGATACTAAATCCGCGAGTGATTTTCCTTCTAGTTCAGGGTGCTTCTCAAGGGCTGCATTGAGATTACTGACATAAGCGTTATGATGTTTGCTATGGTGGATTTCCATAGTCATAGCATCAATAGTGGGTTCCAAGGCATTATATGCGTATGGAAGAGAAGGTAGTTCAAAAGCCATCGTATACTCCTTTAAGAATTATATTTGGTTAGGGGTTGACTGATTGATGAATTGTAATGTAGCATAACGGGAAATCCGTGGATTAGGATTGTAACATTCCTTTATAACTTGTCAAGATAATCACCGAGATAATCACCGAGCCAGTACATGAAACAGCCTTCGAAACGACCATTATTACCGCCAGTATTGGTGATCACTTTCGGCATTCTGGCTGTATCCACCGGATCAATTCTTGTCCGTTATGCTCAAGAATTCGCCCCATCGATTGTCATTGCAGCGTATCGCCTCGGTTTGGCAACGCTAATTCTGGCACCAGTAGCATTTTATCGATATAGATCTGAACTAAGCAGTATTGAGACTCGCGAGAGGTACCTGGCGATCGGTTCTGGGATTTTTCTTGCACTTCATTTTGCAACCTGGATCACTTCATTAGAATATACTACCGTAATCAGCTCGGTAGTTTTGGTTTCTACGGCTCCGCTATGGGTTGCATTGCTCTCTCCCATAACGATCAAGGAGCCATTAACCAAACTGGTCCTGATCGGCATGAGTCTGGCCTTCGTCGGCGTCATCATCGTTGGCGTCAGTGATGTTTGCACTATAAGCAATGGAAAATTATCCTGCCCAGCGATGAATGATTTCATCCGAGGGGAGGCATTTCTTGGAGACGTCCTGGCCCTTGTCGGGGCTTGGATGGCTGCTGGTTATTTATTGATTGGAAGGCGCTTGAGGGTGGGCATACCACTGATCCCTTACATCTTCGTGGTTTATGGAATTGCCGCTGTTGTTTTGACTGTTTTCATGATTTCATCCGGCGAATCTCCGGTTGGCTACCCTCCACAGACATACCTGTGGTTTATTCTTCTCGCGCTTGTGCCCCAGATCATGGGGCATTCAAGTTTTAATTGGGCTCTCGGTTATCTGTCAGCCGCATTTGTATCAATCACATTGTTGGGTGAGCCAATAGGTTCAGCCGTACTGGCATTCCTCTTATTACAAGAGACCCCCACGATGTTGAAAGTAATTGGTGCTATACTTATTCTCGCTGGAATTTACATTGCTTCCCTAGGTGAAGCAAAAAAAAATAGCTAAGAATTACCGCTTGCAGGTAAGTGAGACTGGTAGACTTGCGGTGGTTCTTGTTTGAGATATTTCTTTATCATGAGCGTTCAAATTTATGATCTCATTGTAGGCAACTACTGTGACGAATAGATATTCTAAGGAAGCCAGCCAACCGAACCAAGCACAGCAAGGAGATAGTACTACTCCAATCACAGATGCATCTATCCGGATCTTTGATGGGGTTAAAAGGCATGTCTGGGATGTTGGTGGGGTGGTATTTCTAACATTCGGTTTAATAACTTTATTGGCATTGTTAAATCTCACCACCGGGGTTATTGTGAATTGGTGGGCAGGATTCTTGCAACGGTGGTTTGGATGGGGAAGTTATTTATTGGTTCCAATGATTTTAGCGGTGGGGATCACATTGTTGATTAAACGATCGACTGCTCTAGAGAGTATTCGCTGGGGGCGGATTTTATCCCTTGAGGTGGCAGCTTTCGCAGGAATAGGGCTACTAACTATTATCAGGGGAAATTCTTTGGTGCGCGCGACTGAAGGGCTGGATGGTGGTTTGGTTGGTTGGGGGCTAGCGGAGCTATTGGGGAGCGCGATCAAGCCTGCATGGTTGCTTGGAGCGGTTTTATCATTTGTCGTTATTGTGTTCACCTTTATTGGATTGGGGATTTTTAGTGCTCTGGTACGATTGGCGCAAGGGATAGCACTTGAGTCTACAGGGCTTGAAGGGGTTAAACCTGCGGTTAGTTTGGGTGATGAAGTCCCTGGAGACAGCACAACACAGAAGAAAAGATCTAAGCCGCGGTTGCCAGCGGAATACAGAAAGAAGTTCAAAATTCAGGTTAACGATGAGAAGCTTGCTTCTCCGCCAGAACGAGACGAACGACTGCCCAATCTTGATTTGTTGATTAATGAGCAGGCGGCGAAACCGGATGAACGTAATATAAACTTGACAGCAGGTTTGATTGAGAAGACCCTGGCAGAATTTGGAATACCTGCCCGAGTCGTCGGATTTCAGGTTGGTCCAACGGTGACACAATTTGCCGTCGAGCCGGGATTTGTTGAGAAAGGGGGAAGTGAGGAGGAGATCACCCGCCATAAGGTCAGGGTAGCCCAAATCTCTTCTCTTTCACGCGATATCGCTCTCGCATTATCCGCTCCAAGCCTGCGTATTGAAGCCCCGGTACCAGGTAGACCCTATATCGGCATAGAGGTTCCCAACAAGCGTTCGACAGTCGTTCGCTTACGCCCCATCTTGGAAACCGAAGCTTTTTATAAATTCGGCTCTCCTTTGACGATCGCGCTCGGCAGAGACGTTTCTGGGCAGGCAGTTGTTGCAGATCTTGCGAGTATGCCTCATTTATTGATCGCCGGAACAACGGGTTCGGGAAAGTCAGTTAGCATTGCAGCCCTGACTACTTGTTTGGTGATGAATAACACGCCGCAGGATTTAAGGATCGTTATGATCGATCCGAAGATGGTCGAGCTGGTTCGCTTTAATGGTTTACCACATTTATATGGCAAAGTGGAGACCGACTTGGAAAGAATATTAGGCGTCTTGCGCTGGACGGTAGCTGAAATGGACAGGCGCTATAAATTGTTAGAATCATCCCGGTCACGTAATATCAACACGTACAATCGGAAGATGCGCAGGAGGCGGAATTCTGAACCTTTGCCCCATATCGTAGTGATGATCGATGAATTAGCGGATTTAATGATGACAGCGCCAGAACAAACCGAGCCGGCTCTCGTAAGGCTGGCTCAGATGGCACGGGCGACTGGCATACACCTAGTCGTGGCGACACAAAGACCCAGCACCGATGTAGTCACTGGATTGATTAAAGCAAATTTCCCAGCGCGAATTTCATTTGCTGTCGCTTCTTCGATAGATTCGAGGGTAATACTGGATGCAACGGGTGCAGAGTCATTGCTTGGGCGAGGTGATATGCTCTTCCTGCCACCTGAAGCTGGAACTCCTATTCGAGCTCAAGGGGTGATGGTCTCTGATGGAGAGATCGAACAGGTGATTAAGTTTTGGCAAGAGTCTCAAGCTGAAGAAGAAGACCTGGTGCCTCCTTGGGAAGCTATGCTTGAGGAAGAAGCGCTTTTGGCTGAGAAAGATCAATTAATTGATAAAGCGATCGAGATCGTGCGTGAGTCCCAGCGGGCGAGTGCTTCGATGCTTCAGAGACGCCTGAGGATTGGATACCCACGAGCAGCTCGTCTGATCGACGAACTCGAAGAACTCGGTATCGTGGGACCATCACTGGGAGGAGGGCGCGAGCGTGAAGTTTTGATCGAACGGGAGGATGACTATCCTGCTTGACAGTCTCCAACGCATAGGATAGCATTTCGGATTATAAATTTCAATTTAGAAAAAGGAACAAATATTGTGGAACAAGCTTCCGAGAATAAGAAGAAAATAACATTTACTGATCAAATGCGCGTTCGATTCCGGGGGATATTGGATCCTGTCGGTGGATTCTTAAACCGCTTAGGGTTGATGCCCAATACGATGACCATCCTAGGATTGGTAGGTAATACAGTTGGGGCGGTCTTGTTGGCACAAGGCAATATGAGAATCGGGGGTTTAATAATCCTGGCTATGGGCCCGATAGACGCGTTGGATGGGACGATGGCGCGTCTGCGTGGTGAACCGAGCGAATTTGGAGCGTTTGTTGATTCTGTTACTGATCGTTATTCTGAGCTGGTGATATTTGGCGGTTTGCTTTATTACTATATCCAACAAGTTGATTGGGTGATGGCGATGGTGACCTTTGTGGCAGCTGGTGGTTCAGTGCTCGTTTCGTATGTCCGGGCAAGAGCAGCGTCTCTGGGATATGATACAAAAGTTGGAGTTCTGACTCGCATGGAGCGCTACCTGGTTTTAGCGCCATCATTGGTCTTAAACATCCCTTGGGTTGGTCTATGGATAATTGCAATATTGGCAAATATTACTGCACTACAAAGAATTTGGGATATCCGTCGCCAGACCCGTTCCGACTGATCGCTCGCTAAGGAGAGAGAGATGGGAATTCAAATCGGTCGATACACGATCTTCTATTACGGTATCATTATCATGATCGGGGCAATCGCCGCGGCTCTGTTAGCAGCTTATGAAGCTCGCAGGCGAGGACAAAGCAGTGATGTGGTTTGGGATGGTTTGGTATGGGTGCTGATTGGTGGGATAATTGGAGCTCGCATCTGGCACATCCTCACACCACCCGCATCAATGGTTGAAGCCGGGATCACCACCAGGTTTTATCTCACACATCCTCTGGATGCGATCAATATCAGAGCGGGTGGACTGGGAATCCCGGGGGCTGTAATCGGCGGGGTATTTGCACTTTACATCTTTACTCGCCGGCGGAATCTGGATTTTGCATTTTGGCTTGATATTGTCGCCCCAGCTTTAGCCCTGGGTCAGGCGATCGGTCGCTTTGGTAATTTTTTCAACCAGGAATTATATGGAAGTCCAAGCGATCTCCCCTGGGCGATCACCATCGATCCGCTTTACCGGCTGCCTGGATTTGAAAATCAGGCGACTTATCATCCTCTATTCTTGTACGAAGCGCTGTGGAATTTTGGTATTGTTATTCTATTACTCTGGCTGGGTCGGAAGTATCAGGATCGCTTGATAAATGGTGATTTGTTCCTGATATATTTGATCGCCTATCCAGTTGGGCGATTCCTGTTAGAATTCCTCCGTCTCGATCCGGCGCAATTGGGGAGGATTAATATTAACCAAACCTTGATGTTATTGGTCGCGATCATCTCAGCCGGTGTATTCATCTGGCGGCACCTTAGGCGCGGTGAAGCTGCACCAGAGCCAGTCGAGGTTCAAGATTAAGTAAAGGCCATTACAATCTATTATGATCGTCGCTGAAAACCTCAGCAAAGAATTTGATGAATTCATTGCTGTTGATGGGGTCAATCTTAATGTTGGCAAAGGGGAATTATTAGCTCTCCTGGGTCCCAACGGATCTGGAAAGACAACTACTGTTCGCATGCTTACCTCGGTGTTGCTCCCAACACGCGGTTCGGCACGGGTGGCGGGCTATGACATCGTTACACAAGCATCCCAGGTGCGCGCCTCGGTTGGAGTCCTGACGGAGCATCATGGTTTTTATTCACGTATGCCAGCAATTGAATACCTGGATTTCTTTGGTCAATTGTATGGGATAGAAATGCCCGATCGAAAAATGCGTGCGGAACAGATGCTGGAGGAATTTGGTCTGGCGCCGTACAAGAACCGCCGGATAGGAAATTTCTCGAGAGGCATGCAACAGAAGCTGGCACTTGCAAGAACTTTGCTCCATCAACCACCTGTACTTCTCCTGGACGAACCGACATCCACCATGGACCCGGAAAGCGCCCGCATGGTCAGGAATGCAATCCGGGCTCTGCGCTCTTCCGATCGAACAATAATCCTTTGCACGCATAATTTGGCTGAGGCAGAAGAGCTGGCGGATAAGATAGCCATAATCCGTTATGGGGAGATAGTAGCACAGGGCACCCCGCAAACTCTCAAACAAGAACTACTTGGACCTGCAGAATATGAGGTCCAGATCGGTTCCCCCCAACGGCTCGACAACCTTAGATTACCAAACAACCTTGAGATTATATCGACTGGAGATACCTGGCTACGCTTCCGACCATCCCATCCAGAAGAAGAAAATGCGTTGGTGTTACAAAGTCTTCTCGATCAGGGGCTAATGGTGGTAAGTCTGAAGGAAGTACCCAGAAGCCTGGAACAAATCTATTTACAAGTGATGAATGAGCCTGAGGATGTGGAGTTCGAGGTTTCTTATGTTGGATAATCTTCGACCTGCATTTGTTGTTACGCGCAGAGAAATGAGAGATCACTTTCGCGATTGGCGAATAATTGGTCCAATCCTATTATTGGTGCTGCTGCTTCCTGTTCTGATGAATTACACTTCGGCACGTTTTTTATCACTGGTTGAGGATTATGGGGCTCTAATAGAGGTCGACCAACTTTTCCCCTTTTTATTAATGGTGGTGGGATTCTTCCCAATAACAGTTGCGCTGGTACTTTCGCTTGAAAGCTTTGTGGGTGAAAAAGAGCGACGCAGCATTGAGCCCCTGTTAAGTAGCCCATTAACCGATTTTCAGTTGTACTTTGGCAAATTCCTCGCGGCGCTAATTCCACCTTTGCTGGCAAGCTACCTTGGCATGGGTCTGTATTTATTCAGTGTTAACCGCCAGGGAGGTTGGTTCCCGGATGTAGGCACATTGGTGCAAATAATTGCTCTTGCCACCACAAATTGCTTGCTAATGGTCAGCGCAGCGGTCGTGATTTCATCGCAGACCACCTCCATGCGAGCAGCAAACCTGCTGGCCGTATTTATTATCATGCCAATGGCAGTTTTGCTTCAGGCTGAGAGCGCGGTGATCGTTTGGGCGAGAGACGAGGTCTTATTCTGGACGGTGGTCGGGCAGGTGATCATTGCCATTTTGCTAGTGAGAATCGGTATTGCACATTTCAACAGGGAAGAATTGATCAGCCGCGAATTCGACTCGCTTGATCTGCGATGGGGATTGGTATCCTTTTGGAACAATTTTCGCGGTGAAGCGCATTCACCAATGGATTGGTACAAGAAAGAGATCAAAGACGAGTTATTAAAAATCCGCATGCCAGCACTTTTAGTGATATTCGTATTAATCGGTGGTGTTCTCCTCGGCGCTAACTTAGCAAATCGATTTGTAATTCCCCCTGAATTAATCAATATGGATACGATCACAATGGGATCAATCGAAGGCCTAGAATCTGTGCGTCTTTTTGAAACCGGCAGTGTTCCGGCAGTATGGTTTTATAATTTACGCTTAATGGTACTCGCATCAATTATGGGAGTCTTCTCATTTGGAGTATTAGCGCTCATCGTGATGCTCTTTCCAATACTTCTGATCGGTTATTTCACGGCGACGATGGCGAGTGCTGGCTTATCACCTTTATTATTTTTGCTGGCATTCGTAATTCCGCATGGTGTATTGGAAATTCCAGCTATAATTTTCGCCGGCGCAGCAATTTTGCGCCTAGGAGCAACTCTTGCGACACCTTCACCGGGTAAGACAATTGGTGAAGCTATGATGAGTGGGATGGCAGACTGGGCAAAGGTGATGGTTGGCCTTGTGCTGCCGCTTTTGCTCGGAGCTGCTGTCTTGGAGGTTGTGATAACACCAAAGATCGCGTTTTGGATTTTTGGTGGATAAATAACTACGAAGTTGAGAATATATTAAAAAGGGAAATAAATGCCAAAAGTAGTTATCTTAGGGTCCGCTAATGCGATCCCGGATGAAACGCATGAAAACAGCCATTTGGCGATAGTGGGAAGCGAAAGGTTAGTGCTGATAGATTGTCCTGGTACACCTACTGTCCGACTACATCAGGCTGGTCTTGATCTAGACCGGCTGACAGATTTAATCATGACTCATTTCCACCCTGATCATGTATCCAGTGTGCCGCTGTTACTGATGAATTTATGGTTATTAGGTCGTCAACGAGAATTACGGATTTATGGATTGGCTCACACTATCGATCGGTTTGAAAACATGATGGATCTGTATGGCTGGGGTAACTGGCCGGGTTTTTTCCCGGTTGAATTGAACCGCTTGCCCGAACAGGAAATGACTCTAGTCCAGGAAATAGATGAATGGAGAATTTTCTCCTCACCCGTCGCCCACATTATCCCCAGCATTGGCTTGCGGATTGAGTTCATCAATTCGAATAAGGTGCTGGCATATTCAGGGGATACTGAACCATGCTCGCAGGTAGTTAAATTAGCAAGTGGTTCCGATGTATTAATCCACGAATCTACTGGTGCATCCTGGGGACATTCAGATGCTGCCCAGGCAGGAGAGATCGCCGAACAAGCAAAAACCGGCAAACTTTACCTGATCCATTATGCCAATGGGAAATTCAAAGACGAGAACTTAGTTGCTAATGCTGCAGAGACTTTTGGTGGACCGGTAAGTTTAGCTGAGGATTTTTTAGAGCTGGAGTTTTAATTCAAGGGGGAAATGGCTGGTCGAAAGTTGATGAGTTGTTGAAGATCTTTATTACCAGCCTTCAATGAAAGGTAACCAATCTTCATTATGGGATAGATGGCGGGCGAATAAATAACCCGCTGAGGCTGGTGGTTCGGATGGGATTCTCAACAAACGCATATGTGCTTGCGCGATCGTGCGGCCACCTTTACGGTGGTTGCAGGAAGGGCAGGCAGCGACCAAATTATTCCAGACATGTTCGCCGCCAAGGCTGCGGGGGATGACGTGATCGATGGTGAGATGAGAACCGTTTTGACCGCAGTATTGGCAGGTGTAATTGTCCCTCCGTAGAACTTCACGCCTGCTCAACTTGACCCTGCGGCGCGGTCTTTTGATCATCCTCTCCAGCCTGATGACTGAGGGGCGCGGGAATTTGATCGACACGGTGCGGATATAACCGCGACCATTCAGCACCAGATTCGCTTTGTTGGTCATCATCAAGCCGATAGCGCGTCGCATATTACAGACGTTTAACGGCTCGAAATTGGCGTTCAATACTAAAACAGGTTCGTGCATCATCACTCTATAACTTTGCGAATTATAGCACGGGTCTCAGCGCAAGGAAACTGGTTCGGATTAAGGAATTTGTTATTTTCTGAGGAATGAGAGAAAGCTCATTTCTGCAAACTTTTATGTTATCTTTATCTCGAAGAACTTTCCCAGCCATCAATCAAGATGAAACCCTTCTGGAATTAGAACAAATATCCTTTATAATCTATTTCATGGATTCAGAACAGGATGTCAAAGAATACCGCCCCGAGTTAATTCCCAGGCGAGGCGAGGCGATTGCCTGGCTTGGGACGCTCATGGTAGTAGGGACCTGGGTGATCCTGATCCTGATTGGAAACCGGGTATCTTTTTGGCTACCGATCCTGGGGGTGCCTCTCGCCCTGGTAGCGATCGGTATCAGCCTGGGAAATTGGATGGACCGCCGCACTATTTTGAAGGTAAGTTCACTGGGGATAAATTTTCGCAATGGCTTGCGCAGGGTAGAAATAGGCTGGAATGATATCCGAGAGGTTCGAGTGTTACCCGCCCAGTGGGGGAAAAAGGTGCAGGTTTTCAGCGAAGGTTCATACTTCGGATTTCATACGCTGGGTGAAGTGAGCGCACATGGCAAATCATTAGGGCGGACGGGTTTTAAAGAAGGCGAACAAATCTTGAAAATGATCCTTGACCAGGCTGATTTGAAACTTGTCCAGCAAGTTGATGTCGGAAATACACAGGAAGGTTATTATTATGCTCGCGAATAAGACCTCTGCGATGAGCTCTGACGCGCTCTCCGCAGAGGGCGCGTTTTTTTTTAATAAATTTGCTGCTATGATTAATGTTCACTGGAAATAAATCACAGCAAAACTTATCATACTCAATCTAGGATTGAATCCAGGAGATTTACAGTGGATATGAACATTGATGAACAAGTCACATACTTGATGCGCGGCACAGAATATGGCGATGCAGATATAAAAAATGCCATGGCAGAAGAACTGCGCCAGCGGTTATTAGAAGCTCAGGAAGCAAACCGTCCACTGCAGGTGTACTGTGGATATGACCCGCGCACAACTGACTTACACATAGGCCATACGATCACCATGCGCAAGCTGCGCCAATTCCAGGAACTGGGCCATGAGGTGACCTTCCTGATCGGAACGTATACCTCGTTGATCGGCGATCCTTCCGATAAAGACAAACTGCGCCCGAAACTGACCCCAGAAGAGGTTGAATACAATGCACGCACATATGCGCAGCAATCATTCAAGATACTGGATCCAGAGAAGACCAGGATCCGATTTAATGCCGATTGGCTCTCGAAATTGAAGTTCGTCGATTTGATCAATCTGGCTTCAAACTTCACACTTCAGCAGTTTCTTAGCCGGGAAAATTTCAGGTTACGTTGGGAGCAAAACGAGGCAATCTACCTGCACGAGACCTTTTATGCCATCATGCAAGGATACGACGCGTATTCCTTGCGCGCCGATGTGCAGGTAGGTGGCACCGACCAGCTCTTTAATATACTTACCGCGGCGCGCAAGGTGATGACTTTCTTGGGTGAAAAACCTAACATAGCCATTATCATGGGAATCCTGCCTGGGACCGACGGTGAGGTTAAGATGAGCAAATCTCTTGGCAATCACATCCCGATCCTGGCTCCCCCGGACGATATGTACGGCAAGGTGATGAGCCTCCCTGATAAGGCCATGCCCGATTATTTCCATCTGGTTACACGCTGGTCGGCCGCGGAGATCGAAGCCTTGAAGACCGGTCTGGAAGAAGCGAGCCTGCATCCACGGGATGTGAAAATGAAACTGGCGCGTGAAATCGTCGAGATCTTTCATGACCCATCCGCCGCAAAACAAGCCCAAGAGAATTTTGTGCGCGTTTTCCAACAGCGTGATTTGCCCGAAGATATGCTCGAGTACTCAATGGTGCCCGGACAGAGTGTACTTGACGTTCTGGAAGCCAGCGGGCTGGTTAAATCTCGTAGCGAGGGGCGGCGATTGATTGCGCAGAACGGCATCCGCCTGGATGGGGAGCTGCTCGATGATCCCAACCAGGCTTTCCCCCACCCGGGCGTGCTCCAGGCAGGTAAACGGCGTTTCACCAGGGTGCGCTGATCTGTTTTACTTGTGGACTCCTTGACGACCGAACATATGTTCTATTATAATGTCTCTGTCATTTGTTCCGACGTGCAAAGGCCTCCTTTATGTCTATCTGGCAGCGCATTCTACGCGTTCTTGGGTACGCCCCTCGATCGCGCCTGGCATTCCACGCGGATGAGGAATTGATCCGATCTCTGCAAACCATCGCTGAGCGCGAACAGCGCCAGACCGGCGAGATCGCTTTCGAATTGCTCACCTCAGCGTTGGTGCTGCGCCAGGTGAATGATGAGCATATCGCCCATTGGCAGATGCTGTCTCCACGCGAGCAACAAGTGGCTGTGCTGACTTGCCAGAATTTCACCAACCGCCAGATCGCGGCCAGACTGATGATAACCCCCGAAACCACCAAGTCACATGTTCGTAATGTGCTGCGAAAGTTTGGCCTGAAAAGCAAGGCCGAGCTGCGCAGAGCTCTGGCAGACTGGGATTTCAGTGCCTGGGTTCTTTGATGCACGGAGCGCTGTTTTCGACCGGCATATCTGGCTCCCCCCACCATCCCCCCCCGCCATCCCTGGTTCACCCCCGCGATTACTCCATTCATACCCTGTTTTTCCCCTAAGAATGGGATTGTTTTTCCAGGAGAGTAAGGTTAAGTTAGGGGCATGAATACGCTGCTTAACCCACTCCCTGGTGATTTGCTGCTTGTCGTGGCGCCACATGCTGGCGGCGCGATCATGTGGGATCTGATAGCTCGCCTGGTCTGTCGAGGTGCTCTGCGCCTGTTGGATGGCGGCAATCGATTTGATGTCTACCGGTGCAACCTGGCAATTGGTCATGCCCTGGGTGGTCAGACAGCTGACTTGCCTGCCGCCCTGGAGCGAATTCACTTGAGTCGCGCTTTCACCTGCTACCAGCTGGTAGCCCTGCTGAAAGGTACGCCCACCCAACCGGTTCCCACACTGGTTCTGGACCTGCTGTCCACGTTCTATGATGAAAACGTGTCCACGGCTGAGAGCCTGCGCCTGTTGCGGATCTGTCTGGCTCACCTGCAGCGTTTGAATCGTTTAGCCCCGGTTGCCATCAGCGTTCGTCCTGGCCTGCCTGATAGTCGCCCTGAGCTGCTGGAGGCGGTTCTGGAAGCTGCCAATCAGGTCTGGACACTGGAACCGAACTTGCCTGAACCGCCCCCTCGTCTGTTCTGAAAGAAAACTTTGCTAAAGGGGTTAAATTGCCTATGGGACGCACACTACCTTCTATCACCCAAGCTTTTTTACAAGAGCAGAAATCCTTTTCCCGCTTCCGGCGCGCTTTACGCCGCAGCGATCAGCTAGCATTGGATGACCTGTTTGCTGCTGCTCATAAGCATCTTGCTGCGGCGGCTTATGCTGCCCACGCACTGCCCTTTGAGACCTTTTTACTGGCCATGTTGCTCGAAGAGCACAAGGAAGTTCTACGACTGCGCCAATTGGTTGAGGGTGGACTGGAGAGGGACGATGGGGGAATAATAGCCGATAGGTGAGCGCTACATAGCGTTCCAACACTTTGACAAAGTATCTTATACATGTTAAACTCAGTCCGCTTTTGCAGGAGAGCGATCCTTGGTGGGGCAGGTAGGATGGGTGTGATATGCGAACAGTCGATTGGGATAACTCCAACCAACAAGTATTAATGATTGACCAGAGGCTGCTACCTGGGGAATACCGGGTGGTCAGCTTAGAGGACTACCATCAGGTGGTGGATGCCATTCGGAAGATGGTCGTGCGAGGTGCTCCAGCCATTGGAGCATCCTCCGCGTTTGGGATGGCCTTAGCAGCGAACGCGTCAAAGTCAGAAAGCATCGATGATATGCGAAAAGATTTGTCCGCTGCGGCCGAAGAGCTGATCGCAGCCAGACCAACTGCTGCAAACCTTGCCTGGGCGGTTGAACGCATCTTGCGAGTTGCAAAAAAGGGGGATCTCAAGGATGCGCAAGATTTGCGAGATGCAGTGCTGGATGAGGCGCAACGAATCGCTGATGAAGATGTAGAGATCAATAAACGAATGGCGAAGCATGGGGCTGCTCTGATGGGGGAAAACGAAACGGTAATTCATCACTGCAACACAGGTGCTTTAGCAACTGTTGATTGGGGCACAGCCCTGGGCGTTATCCGTATGGCTCATGTACAGGGAAAACAACCACACGTCCTGGTGGATGAAACCAGGCCACGTTTACAGGGGGCGCGTCTGACTGCTTGGGAGCTTGAACAGTATGGCATCTCCTACGAGATCATTGCTGACAACGCAGCGGGATATTTCTTGAACAGCGGATCAGTTGACCGGGTATTCGTCGGTGCGGATCGAGTCGCCGCAAATGGAGATGTGGCAAACAAGATTGGCACGTATATGCTCGCGTTGGCGGCGAAGGATACCGATGTCCCGTTCTACCCAGTTGTGCCGACTTCAACAGTTGACCTTGAATTAGCGCATGGCGACCAAATCCCGATCGAGGAACGTGATCCGTCCGAAGTATTAGGATTGGAGGTAGGTGGTAAGCGTGTCACCCCGGAAGGTGCGAATGCACGCAACCCGGCCTTCGATGTGACGCCAAATCGATTGATCACCGGAATCGTGACAGAGAACGGGATCGTCTCCCCTCCCTTTGAAGTCAACCTCTCTTTGGCTGTTCAAAAGAGTGAGAGCTGAAAAAGGCTAGTTCACCTTCAAATCACCCTTAAAAATGGATGGAACAAGATGGAGATCGTGCTAACAGGCTCAATCGCCTTTGATTATTTGATGAAATTCCCCGGCTATTTTCAGGATCACATCCTACCCGATCAGCTGGAATGTCTCAGCTTATCGTTTTTGGTGGAGAGTATGATCCGCCACCCAGGTGGTATCGCGCCGAACATCGCGTACAATATGGCACTCTTGGGAGAACGGCCGCGGTTGTTTGCCACTGCCGGAGAGGATTTCGCCGAGTACAAAGATTCATTGGAAAAGAATGGAGTGGATACCTCCGGGATACACTTGATCGAAGGTGAATTTACAGCTTCGTTTTTTGCAAACACAGACCTGGTCAACTCGCAGATCGCTAGTTTTTACCCTGGGGCGATGGCTTACGCCGCTGATCTATCGTTGAATGAACTTGGAGGCGAACGACCGGAATTGATCTTGATCTCACCCAACGATCCCAAGGCGATGACCCGCTATGTATCAGAGTGCCAGCAGTTGGAAATCCCATACATTTATGATCCCAGCCAGCAAATTCCACGTTTGACGGACGAAGAGCTGCAGCAAGGATTGGAAGGGTCACTGGCACTGTTCGTCAATAAATATGAATACGAAATGGTGCAAAGACGGACTGGCTTATCGCAGAAGGATATTCAAGTTCGCAGCCATTTCACCGTGGTGACGCTTGGCGAGCAAGGATCTGTCATTTATGTTGATGGTGAAGAACTGGAGATCCCGGTGGTTACCCCAGAGGAGATCACTGATCCTACAGGAGTCGGTGATGCATTTCGAGGTGGATTCTTGGCCGGCTACGCAAGAGCCTGGGATCTGAAAACATGCGGGCAGATGGGATCTGTGGCAGCTGCATTTTGCCTCGAGCAGGAAGGACCCCAAGGGCATTCCTTTACCCCTGCTGAGTTTGTGTCTCGCTTCCGAGATCACTTCGATGATCAGGGGAAATTAGACGCGCTTTTAAAATCATGACAATCATGCAACACACCTTACTCTGATAGCAGAAAGAAACAATATCTAATTTGGAGACCATGATGGAAAAACACGATATCAAGGACATTAAGCTGGCTGAAGGTGGACGAAGGCGAATCGATTGGGCCGAGCGAGAAATGCCTGTTTTAAGATTAATTCGCGAGCGATTTAAGAAAGAGCGACCACTTGAAGGTGTCCGTATTGCGGCTTGTTTGCACGTAACAACTGAGACAGCGAATTTGATGCATACTTTGCATGATGGTGGCGCAGAAGTGGTGCTGACAGCTTCTAACCCGCTTTCGACCCAGGATGACGTGGCAGCAGCTTTGGTCACTCATTATGAAATCCCAGTTTTCGCAGTCAAGGGGGAAGACAATGTGACTTATTATAAGCACATAAATGCAGCCCTCGATTATCAACCCAATATCACGATGGACGATGGCGCAGATTTGGTCAGTACTCTGCATAAAGACCGTCGAGAATTACTAGAGGATGTTATTGGAGGTACGGAAGAAACAACCACTGGGGTAATCCGACTGCGTGCTATGGCAGCAGATGGAGCTCTGGAATTCCCGGTTGTTGCAGTCAATGATGCAATGACCAAGCATTTCTTCGATAACCGCTATGGGACTGGTCAATCTACCATTGATGGAATCGTTCGAGCGACGAATATCCTCTTGGCAGGAAAAAATTTCGTCGTGGCCGGCTATGGCTGGTGTGGACGTGGATTGGCAATGCGGGCGCGTGGGATGGGGGCGAGTGTGATCGTAACCGAAGTAGATCCGCTGCCGGCATTAGAAGCGGTGATGGATGGATTCCGAGTCCTTCCAATGGCCGAAGCAGCCCGGATCGGGGATATCTTCGTCACTCTGACCGGAGATATCAATGTGATAGATAAGCATCACTTCGAAAGTATGAAGGATGGAGCCATTGTGTCGAATTCGGGTCATTTCAATGTGGAGATCAATATCCCAGCTCTGGAGCAAATGGCGAAGGAGAAACGACTGGTCAGACCCTTTGTTGAGCAGTATATTTTAGAGGACGACCGCAGGATCAATCTATTAGGGGAAGGGCGTTTGATCAATCTGGCGGCTGCTGAGGGCCACCCAGCTAGCGTAATGGACATGTCATTTGCCAATCAGGCTTTGAGTCTCGAATATATGACCAAACATGCTGATGAACTTGAAAAGAAAGTCTACAGCGTTCCGCAAGAAATCGACCAGAAGATTGCTCAATTAAAATTGGAAGCGATGGACATCCAGATAGACTTATTAACCGAGGAACAAATCGCATATCTGAATTCCTGGGAAGAAGGTACATAATCCAGGGCAAAGTTCGTTTTCGGTTATGAACACAATATTGGTGACAGGTGGGACTGGCTTTATTGGTCAGGCCCTGGTACGCCATCTGGCGGAAGCTGGGCACCAGGTACGAATTCTATTGAGAGCTTCATCGCGATCCCCGAACTTGCCGCGCAGTGTACCAGTTGAGGTGACGGTTAGTGGGCTTGACGATGAACGTGGTTTGCGGGCAGCAATGGTTGGTGTGGATACAGTCTACCATCTGGCAGGTTCTGAGTGGCGGGGTGTTTATGCGAGCCTGGTGGAAATCGATATCCAAGGCACTCAAAATGTCGTCGCTGCGGCGATTGATGCGCGAGTCAAAAGATTTTTCTTCGTCAGTCATCTGGGTGCTGATCGTGCGTCAGCTTACCCAGTCTTGAAAGCAAAGGCAATTGCCGAAGAATTCATCCGTCGGAGCGGAATCGAATACACAATATTGCGAACTGCAATTGTCTTTGGGCGCAATGATGGATTTACCACCGGTCTGGCACAATTGCTCTCAACCTTGCCGAGGATCTTCCTGGTGCCGGGTGATGGAGAGAGTTTACTCCAGCCGTTGTGGGTTGAAGATTTAGCAACCTGCCTGACTTGGGCATTAGATGACGAGCGCACATTGAACCAAATGTATGAAATAGGTGGTCCGGAGTATCTGACCTTTAATCAAATCATCCTAACCATCATGGAGGTTTTGGGCATCCAAAGAAGAATAATCCATTTAAGGCAACCCTATTTGAGAGCGATTACGGTAATGCTCGAAAACATGTTGCCATCGACGCCTGTTTCTGTTTATTGGTTAGATTATCTAGCTACAAATCGAGCAGGTGCTCTGGATGCGATCCCGCGTCTCTTCAACCTGATGCCGTCACGAATGTCTCAACGCCTAGCTTACCTGGAAGATCAAAACTGGCGCAGGGACATGTTGCGTTCAGTATTTGCTCGCCGATAATGAAGTTCCTTAGCTGATAAATATCAACGAGAGATTCAATTGTGAACAATTGGCACATACGCATCCTCGATACTCCTGAAGAATTGCAAATGGTGGAAGAGCTGCAGCGGATTATCTGGCCTGGAAGCGAGACCGACGTTGTCCCGTTGCACTTGTTAAGGACGGCAGTTCATAATGGAGGTCTGGTGATTGGAGCAGCTATTCCAGGTAGTGAAAGCGATCAGATGGTCGGTTTTGTCTTCGGATTTCCTGGTTTCTACACTACTCCGGATGGTCCCCGCCTGAAACATTGCTCGCATATGCTTGGTGTGCACCCAGAATTCCGAGGACAGGGCTTGGGATTCCAGCTGAAACGCGCTCAGTGGCAGATTGTCCGACACCAAGGGCTTGATCGCATTACCTGGACTTATGATCCACTATTGAGCCGCAACGCACATCTAAATGTCGCTCGGTTGGGTGCAGTGTGCAGCAGATATTTGCGTGCGGTTTACGGGGAAATGCGAGATGAATTAAATAAAGGATTACCATCAGACCGTTTTGAAGTAGATTGGTGGGTGAACACGCAACGGGTGGATAGACGCTTGAGTAAAAATGCGCGTCTACGCCTGGACCTGTCACAATTTCTGGCGGCAGGAGCTGAAGTGATCAATCCGGCTCGGATTAACGAACAAGGCTGGCCTGCACCTGCTGAGTTGGTTAAATTTCCTGAAGCGCTTGAGCATGGAGAGGAGGTTCCCGTACTGTTATTAGTGGAGGTTCCAGCGGATTTCCAAGAATTGAAGAGGAACGATGTCGAGTTGGCTCGAGGATGGCGAATGCATAGTCGAATGGTTTTTGAGAAATTGTTTGAAGATGGTTATCTGGTTACTGATTTCGTCTACATGCCAGGAAAAGAGCCGCGCAGTTATTATGTTATGACTCATGGGGAAGCAACTTTATAAACCTATCCTATGATCGTATCTAAGATCCTTCTATACCATTTGCAGATGAGGCTGCAAACGCCTTTCGAAACCTCTTTCGGCCGCGCCCAGGTACGGGAGAGCATTTTGTTGGAAGCACATGCAGATAGACTGGTGGGTTATGGTGAGTGTGTCGCCGACAGAGATCCTGGGTATTCTTATGAGACAACAGGCACCGCCTGGATTATCCTACGAGATTTCCTTATCCCGGCGATATTGAATAAGGACATCCAGAATCCAGAGGATGTGCAAACTTATATAGAACATGTGCGGGGTCATCCAATGGCGAAAGCTGGTCTTGAAATGGTTTTTTGGGATTTACAAGGAAAAAATCGAGGACAAAGTTTGCAGGAGATTATCGGGGGTCGAGGCGACCGGGTGCAAGTAGGTGTTTCGGTGGGCATTCAAGAATCGCCTGATGCATTGGTTCGCGTGGTGGAAGATTACCAATCACAAGGTTATGGACGGGTTAAAATTAAAATCAAGCCGGGGCGAGATGTTTCCGATGCTCGTTCCGTCAGACAGGCCTTCCCTGATCTGCGATTACAGGTGGATGCCAATTCCGCTTATACGCTTGAATCTGCAAGGAAGCTGCTGCCTTTAGATGATCTAAACTTATTGATGATCGAACAACCCCTGGCAGAAGATGATCTTTGGGACCATAGCCATCTTCAAGCCGAGTTCGCTACACCGATTTGCCTGGATGAGAGTATTCTTTCGCTGAGACATGTTCGCCAAGCTATTGATATGAAGGCCTGCCAGGTGATCAACATAAAGTCGGGAAGGGTGGGTGGGCTCAGCCAGGCGATCGCCATTCATGACCTTTGTCAGACAAAAGGTATACCAGTGTGGTGTGGCGGTATGCTGGAGACGGGAATTGGACGAGCTGCCAACCTCGCTCTTTCTAGCCTGCCTGGCTTTGCTTATCCGGGGGATATCTCTGCAACTGATCGATATTATGCCGAAGATATTACGCAAGAACGTTTTGAACTCAACTCCGATAGTACCATATCGATCCCCATAAAACCTGGTCTTGGAGTGTCAATCGATCACCAGACGTTACAAAAGGCAACAATAAATCACCTGACAATAAACTAATTATTTGGCCAATTGCTTCAGTCCGAACGCTGTGTAATAGAAATCAATTCAATATGTGGGGGGGTGCGACGTGTCTGGAAAAGACATCGCAGCTTGGAGAGCCGAATAAATTACGAGTAAACTGACCATCCTGCCTAGTTTTGTTTCCAATGGTGCTGAAATTTAGGTCTTTTCAACCGGGAATTGGACCTCTGTAACAGTGTTAGGATCTGTCTGGCTGCTCTCTTCAGCAGGTTTCAAGTAGACCTCTCTTGGAGGTCCAGCGGTTTTGTAACCATTGGCGCAGATCTCCCTGCTCTGGGTAGTTCGGTATTACATCCTGAAAAAAAGCCAATATCAGCGCTTCCACCTGCATGATCACGAAATCGTATTCGGAAATTTTATTCTTCTGTTCGATCATCTAACGGGCTTCCACGCAAGCCAATTTATCCTGTCCATCTACCATGCATTCGAGTTCGTAAAAATTAGCAATGCAAAATGTGAGATGTCGATTTTGTTGCGTTTTCTCTTACCCTAATATATACTTTTAACAAAAAAACCTGATTCTTCTAGTTTTGGAGAAAAACGATGCGCACTTACGATATCAGTGTGACCATCTCGCCGGATTTACCAACTTGGCCCGGGGATCCGGGTGTTGATGTACGGCGGGTGGAAAAAATTGAAGATGGATCGAACGCTAATGTCTCACGGATGGACATGGGGGTTCATACCGGAACGCATGTCGATGCTCCATTCCACTTTCTCGAAGAAGGCGTGACAATAGAGCAATTGAACTTGAGTTTACTTACCGGTCGCGCTTATGTACTCCATTTACCGGAAGTTGATGTGATCACGGCTGAGGTGCTGGAAAAAGCACAAATTCCACCACGCACCAGGAGAGTGTTGTTCAGGACCCGTAATTCGAATTACTGGTCAACTAAGCAAAGTGCTTTTCAAGAGGATTTTGTCGGCCTCAGTGTGGATGGTGCTGAATACCTGGTGCGACGGGGGGTGAAACTGGTAGGTATGGATTATCTCTCGATAGCCCCCTTTAAGAAAAGTCGCCCAACCCATGAAAAACTTTTGGAAGCAGGCGTTGTCATTGTGGAGGGATTAGATCTCTCCGAAGTCTCTCAGGGACGTTATACCCTTTACTGCTTGCCATTAAAAATAGCTAATTCTGATGGTGCTCCCGCACGTGCGATCCTGATTGGTGTGTGATTTAAAGAAGACAGCAGTTCATTGATCGTTTGAAAAATATGAGAAGACAATTTGCCTATTTCCTTCTCACAACTATGATCCTTTTTTGGGTCGGATCGGGATGCCAACCAACCAGTTCTGGTGTCAGGTCAGAAGGAGAGAAACAAATGTCCCTTTCGGTTTCGAGCTCTGCCTTTTCCGCTGGTGGGGATATTCCACGTAAATACACTTGTGATGGTGATAATCTATCACCGCCATTGTCCTGGTCTGGTGTGCCTGTGGATGCACAGAGCCTGGTTTTAATCGCCGACGATCCAGATGCACCAATGGGTACCTTTGTGCACTGGGTTTTATATGATTTACCCCCTGATTTGACTTCGTTAGACGAAGGAACAGCTGATGTGGGAACGCAGGGGATGAATAGTTTTCGTAAATTGGGTTATGGAGGACCGTGCCCGCCCAAAGGTACCACACACAGGTACTTCTTCAAGTTGTACGCATTAGACAAACCACTAGACCTCGATTCTGGTGCCACGAAGGATGATTTGGAAGGGTCTATGCAGGGGCATATCTTGGCTCAGGGAGACTTTATGGGGAATTATGGACGCTGAACGAGGATAGATTGGCAAAATGAGAGCCCCGCAATCAACAGTGCGGGGCTTTATTCTAAAATGGAAGTGAAGTTATCCTAGCGATTTCGCCATCGATTTTATCACTAACACGTACTTCGGTTCCTGGTTGATTGAATGGTCGTTTAACAATCCCGAGTGCAATAGGTCCGTAATTAGGTGACAAAGTGCTGGATGTGATCACTCCTACTTTTTTCCCATCTTCGAGTGACCAGAGTGTGTCTCCAGGATGTTGAACCTGCACTAATTTAAGCCCGACCAATTGGCGGGTGATCTTATCATAGCTAATCTGGCGAGCGAGCACCTCTTGCCCGGTATAACAACCCTTGGACTCAGAAACAGCCCATTGATATCCGGTTTCAAGGGGGGTATATTCTTCTATTAATTCGTGCCCAACTGCTGGGATACCTTTCTCGATGCGCAAACTTTCATAAGCATCTATCGATAAGGGAGAAGCCCCAAGATCCTTAATCGCTTCAAGAACTTCATCGGCACTCTTATGCGGAATAATCAATCGCTGTCCTAAACCACTTTGAGAGATATATTGAATTTTGATCCCGCTGATCACGATCGACTGGATCCTGTCATCCTTCTCCAGGGTGTCCACCGCGCCAATTTGCTGGGCAAGTTCCCCCACTCTCGGTCCCAGCAATTCAAAGAGGACGATCTCATGGCTTGCATCCTCCAAGGATACTTTATCCATGAAAAAGATGCGGCTCCGTAAGAAATCACCAGTCTGGTTTCCAAATCCAGGCAGAGTAAGCACACCAAGCTGGTCCTCTTCATGAAATATGGTGAGGACGTCTAGTATCCTTCCTGTTGATGATGTAAGTACAGATATCAACGCATTATCCTGTGACAGCAAATTAAGGTCATTGGATGTCTGGCGCTGCAGAAATGTTAACCGATCCTGGCCTGAAATCCGTAAATATCCTGGCTCATCAATTTGGAAATAAGCCAGACCGGACAAGGCTTCCTGGTAGCCAGTCAATTGTGAGGCAAGAATCTCGGTCATTTTCAATCTATCTGGGGATGAAGGGTTAAATAATTAAGGCGTGGAGATGAGTTCTCCACGCCTATTGAAATTGAGTTTATGCCATCTGAGGCACAGCAGTTTGAGGGACAGGTGTTCCACTATTCTTAGGCACCGGAGGTGGGAATATTTCTTCAAATTCATCCCGGGTGATAGTTTCAACCTCTAACAAACGATGAGCGACGCTATCTAATTTGTCGCGATATTGGTTGACGATCGATCTGGCATGCTCGTACGCATTATTGACCAATTTGCGTACTTCCTTGTCAATTTGTTGAGCAACATCTTCCGAATAATCGCGCTGCTCAGAAATTTCACGACCCAAGAAAATCAACTCTTCTTTCTGACCGTAAACCATGGGACCAAGTTCGGCGCTCATGCCCAGACGGGTAACCATAGCGCGTGCCATGCGAGTTACACGTTCAAGATCGTTCGAGGCACCTGAGGTTATATCATCGAAGACAATATCCTCTGCTGCACGACCTCCCAAGAGGCCAACCATGTCTGCGTAAAGCTTCTTGCGGGACATCAAGGTACGATCTTCTTCCGGCAGCATGATAGTGTAACCACCAGCCATTCCACGGGAAGTAATCGAGACTTTATGGACTGGGTCAGCTTCGGGGATGGAGTTCGCAACGATGGCATGTCCGGCTTCGTGATAAGCAACGATTCGCTTTTCTTCTTCACTGATCAAGCGACTCTTGCGTTCTGGTCCTGCAATTACACGTTCAATCGCTTCCTCGAGGTCGATTTGACCAATGACCTTCTTATTGCGCCGAGCAGCAAGGATAGCACCCTCATTGACAAGATTCTCGATATCTGCTCCAACGAACCCGGGGGTAGAGCGGGCTAATACAGCCAGATCAACATCCGGAGATAATGGTTTACCCTTGACGTGAACCTTTAGGATCGCTTCTCGACCTCGCATATCAGGTCGATCTAGAACGACACGTCGATCGAAGCGACCGGGGCGTAAGAGGGCTGGGTCTAGAATATCAGGTCGGTTGGTGGCGGCAACGATGATCACATTTGTATCAGTGTCAAAGCCATCCATCTCAACCAGCATCTGATTCAAAGTTTGCTCGCGCTCATCGTGGCTGCCGCCAAGACCTGCTCCCCGCTGGCGACCGACTGCGTCGATCTCATCAACGAATATGATGCAAGGTGAATGACGTTTTGCTTGCTCGAACAGGTCCCGAACGCGACTGGCACCAACACCAACGAACATCTCGACGAACTCAGAACCAGAGATGGAGAAGAACGGTACAGCTGCTTCACCAGATACAGCCTTGGCTAACAGAGTCTTACCAGTACCGGGAGGGCCAACCAGGAGCACTCCTTTCGGGATGCGTGCACCGAGTGAGATGAATTTTTCAGGTTCACGAAGGAACTCTACAACTTCGAATAACTCTTCCTTAGCCTCTTCTACGCCGGCAACATCTTCGAAGGTGACCGCTGGATGATCGCCAGAGAACATCCGGGCGCGAGACTTACCAAAGGATAGAGCAGCGTTGTTGCTGCCTTGTGCCTGCCGGAATACAAACCAGAAAACTCCCGCTAACAGGATGAAAGGAATGAAATAACCTAGTGCTGTGGCGATACCCAGCCAAGCGCTTGGTGGTTTCACCTCGATTACAACAGATGATAGTGCTTCTGGAGTTACACCCAGCTCCTTAAGTTGTTCAACTAAGGTTGCATTCGATTCCTTTTGGGAAGTCTTTTCAGTCTGGTTTGTATAAAAAACACGCAGCCGATTATCATCCTCAACGACGCGTTCAACTTTACCACTCTGAATCTCAGCAGCTAATTCACTTATTGTCAATGGTTCTTGGTTTGTAGAGCTCTGCTGGAATTGGTAAACCACCATAACGATAATGGCCACAAACAACAGCAGATATATTATTGATGATCGATTGCGGGTTGGATTCACAGATACCTCCAAAAAAAGCTAACAGACCGCATATTTCGTATCCATTATACCAATCTATGACGTTGAGAGGTACATTGGAATTACCTAAAATAAGAATTTCTAACGTCGTTCTAACATTTCAGAGTTGATAGGTATGATTAGTGCAGTAGGCAGATTGCCACCTTTAACCATACCATATTTGCTGGAGAATGACATAAAGAACACACGATTTTTCTGTGCCCTCGATGATTCATCGAAAATGTACTTGCTCAGGCTATCCGTTTCCCCAAATAAAGCCTTCAATGCGTCGTCGAAGACGGGCCAGGATCGACCGTATTCTAGCAAACCTGCGGTAAACTGCAGGGCTCACTTTACGTCTGGTTGGCGGCAGCGGTCCAGTCCACTTGATCAAATTCGCTCCCCAGGTTAAACCAGCACCAAAAGCGACCAGCACAGTGTGATCCCCGGGTGTCAAGCGCCCTTGGTCAAGGGCTTCTACAGCTGCGATAGGAATGGATGCAGTTGAAGTATTTCCGTATCGGTCAAGGTTCACCATAACCTTTTCCATGGGATAGTTCAGTCCACGAGCCGCAGCTTCGATAATACGTTGGTTTGCCTGATGAGGGATCAGCAAGTTGATATCATCCATCGTTAAGTTGGCTGCTTCCACAGTTTCGTAGGTGGCCTCTGTTAGTACTCTGGTTGCAAATCGAAATACTTCGCGTCCATTCATTTGGATGTAATGGAGACCATCATAAAGACTCTGCATGCTGACGGGAAAACGACTACCGCCTGCAGGAACAGAAAGAAGGTTTCCTCCCGAACCATCCGAGCGTAATACAGATGAGAGAACTCCGCCGGGTTCATCACTGGCTTGCAGCACAAAAGCACCTGCACCATCACCGAATAAAATGCAGGTATTGCGATCTTTCCAATTTACAAAACGGGAGAGAGTCTCAGAACCGATAACCAGGGCATTGGTTGAGCCATTTGATTTGATGGCCTGGGAAGCAAGGTTTACCGCGTACACGAAACCGGTACAGGCAGCCAGTAAATCAAAAGCTCCAGCTTTTACCGCGCCAATTCGATCTTGAACGATACATGCTGTAGCTGGAAAGATAAACTCTGGAGTGGAAGTTGAGACGATGATCATATCGAGATCGCCAGGATGCAGACTGGCTACTTCTAAAGCTCGCTGCGCTGCCTCAACGGCCAAAGATGCCGTTGTTTGGTCAGAGTTAGCAATTCGTCGTTCTCTTATGCCTGTCCTGGAAAAGATCCATTCATCGGATGTGTCAACGATCTTGGCCAGATCATCATTGGTTAGTATTTCTTCAGGTACTGCCATTCCCCACCCGGTGATGTGTGCATAGCGGGGACTCATATTAAACCTTCTCGTATTCCCTAAAAATTATCGTCGCATTGTGACCGCCAAATCCAAATGAATTGGACATGACATACTTGACCTGACTGGGTCGGGCTTGGTTGGGAACGTAATCAAGATCACATTCCGGATCGGGAACCTCGTAATTAATCGTTGGCGGGATGATACCGTCCTGGATGGTCTTCACTGAGAATACTGCCTCAATTGCTCCTGCAGCGCCAAGCAGATGACCTGTCATCGATTTGGTCGATGAGATTGGGATCTTGTATGCCAGATCACCAAACACTGTCTTAATCGCAGTAGTTTCACTTTTATCGTTGAGAGGAGTTCCTGTACCATGGGCATTGATATAGTCGATATCTTGAATATCAATATCGCCCCTCTCGAGCGCCATTTTCATGCAAACTGCAGCACCAGTGCCGTTAATGGCAGGGGCAGAGATATGAAAGGCGTCATTGGTGCTACCGTAGCTGACAAGCTCAGCCAGAATTTTCGCATTACGAGATTGAGCGTGATTTAAGGATTCGAGAACAATGACGGCGGCACCCTCTCCCATCACGAAACCCGTTCGATCTAAGTTAAATGGGCGACTGGCACGGGTTGGATCTCCACTGTAAGTTGACATTGCGCCCATCTTTGACAACCCGGCCATGGCAAGTGGAACAATGGCGGCTTCACAACCCCCTGCCAGCATCACGTCTGTTTGACCGCGGCGAATTATCTCGCTTGCTTCTCCAATCGAATTCGTTCCAGTAGCACAAGCGGTGACAACGGCAAAATTTATACCCCTAATTCCCATATTTATTGCGATTTGGCCACCGGGTGTATCAGGAAGCATCATAGGCACTAAAAAAGGACTCACGCGTGATGGGCCTTCCTCAACAAAGTTGAAGAACTGATCATAAAGCGTGTCGATGCCACCAATACCAGTGCCGATCACTGCGCCAATGCGGTCGCTATTAGATTCATTTATTTCTAAGCCAGCATCTCGAACCGCTTGTTGTGCAGCAGCCAATGCGAATTGAGTGCCGCGATCCATTCGTCTAGCATCTCGCGGACCGAATAGGGCAATTGGATCAAATCCTTTGACTTCGGCAGCAATTTTGCATTTGTAATCGCTGGTATCGTAATGTGTGATTAATCCGGATCCGGATTTTCCATCGAGGAGGTTCCGCCATGTTGTGGTTACATCATTCCCCAAAGGGCTGATGCACCCAAGTCCAGTAACGACTACACGTTCAGTCATTCTTGTCTCCTTCATTTCAATCGAAAATTCCTAAATTATGCAGGGATTAATACCTGGATTTCAGGATGGTTTAGGCTTATTTTCGATCTTATCAAACTTTGGGTTAATAACACCACCTGTTCATAATGGATACGATAAGTACGATTTATTGGAACATGGCGGCTTTCGAAAATAAATCAATTGCTCATGACCTGTTGAGAGAGTACCCCCAGGGATTCATATGCTTGTTTAACGTGCAGGCGATCATGCCTGACTAAAATGCTGGCCAGTTCATTTAAATTCGTAGGCCCAAAAATTGCGTGGCGAGCTGGACGCATCCATTCTTCAGGTTCGAGTTTATTCATTACTTCCAGTAATTGTATTCGCCAGGCAGTAAAATCACTCAATGCTTCCTGGCCATTCTGGCAATAGTATAATCGTTCGTGTGCCCATTGATCCGTATCTATGCCCTGTAGGAAAGGATTTTGTTCCTGAAGAACCTTCTTGATGCGAGGTAAATTCACCTCACCATCCACGTCTCGCAAGTGGCACATTATTTCCGTTATGCTCCATTCACCAGGCTCGGGATTTTCTAGCCAGCTGACCTTATCTAATCCCAATGTAAATGCTTCCATCACAGCGGGAGTGGCGCAAAGTATAGCCAATATCGCTTCTGGCTGGTCATATTTTGGTAGAAGTTCATCCTCTGGAGTGGTATCCAACCAAGGAAGTAAATCACTTAAGGAGCCAAAACCATTGGATGGATCAAACGGGCTTTTGGTGGTTTGATTTTCGGAGGTAATCCAGAATGTGCTGAGTCCCATTCTTTGAGCAGGAAGGATATCTAGGTTGTAATCATCTCCAACCATAACCACCGGTCCCTCAGGCCAACCTAATCGTGAGAGAAACTCAGCGAAGAATGGTGGATTAGGTTTCGCAAAGTAGAAAGATTCGTAAGAAGGTATCAAACTAAAGGGATAATTTTCTAGAGGTAATCCTGCCCATTCGAGACGTTGCAGAATTGCTGTCAAGGGAAATAATGGATTGGTGGCGATGGCCACGGTGTAGCCCCGTTCAAAAGCCCGATCGACCAGGCGCACCGCCTCTGGGCGGAATTGAGTCAGGTGTTTAAGACGTGGGAATTTCTGATCATAAAAAGAATCAATCTGGTCCTGTAACCCTTCGGCTTCGATACCGATGGCAGGGTAAAAAGCCTCATCAAATACTTGCTTTAGGCTTTTGTCTGGACTATTGTTATGAAACATTTGCTGAGTTGCGGCCAGGAGAGACGGAGTCAATACATCAGGTGGAACATATTCACTGAGATGATCGCCAAGAGAACTCAGATAAGCAGGGATGAATGTATCCATGCTGTTGCCCAAACAGGTGTCATCGAGATCAAGCAGCAGAGTCAAGGTCATTGGTCTCTCCAGAGAAAATTGGCGGTAGGGGATGACATTCTCCACACCCGATCTTGGGTTCGGCAACATCTCGTAAAGTCTTGCTGCAGTAGGCTTTCGTTTTTACCCTCTTGTTAATGTAAGGAAAAGGACGTTCGACACGACCTTCGAGGACTAAGTTTGGGCATGCGTTGGCAAGCAGTATCTCAGGAACCGGACAAGAAAAACAAAGGTCGCGTGTCCAGGTCTGCGGAGGAGAAGAGGCTGCTAATAAGCGACATTCCTCGTGGTCACGTCCGCGATAATAATCTCCGTAAAAATATCGGCATTCTTTGCCAGCTGGCGTTTCCATGATGCTCTTTAGACTCGGGTTATATATGTCCCACTGCGCGTATCGACACGGATAATATCATCAACCTCAATAAAATTTGGTACCTGGACTATGAGACCCGTTTCTGTCGTCACTTTCTTGTTAACTCCCGTGGCAGTATCTCCGCGGACAGCGATTTCTGCTTCGACAACAGCTAAATCGACGGTAATTGGCAGCTCTATGTCAAGCGGCTCAGATTGGTACAAGGTGAGTTTGACAACCAGATTTTCCTTTAGATAATCGGTCGCGTCACCGATTACATCAGCCGGAATTGCGGGTTGCTCGTAAGTATCTTGATCCATGAAATGATAGTGTGTACCATCATTGTAAAGGTATTGTACACTGTGGTATTCAAGATCGGCTTCTTGAACGCGGTCACTAGAGATAAATGATTTATCAAGGATCGTTCCTGTGCGCAGATTGCGTGCCTTGATGCGAATGGTAGCTTTTCCTCGACCGGGTTTATGGTGTTCGTAATCTAATACCTTGAATAATTCATTATCCAGTTCGAAGGTTACGCCTTTACGAAGCTCATTAACGTCTATCATATTTATCTTCCTTGTTGAAATTCTAAGTAGGTTCGCGGCAGGATTATAGCCCACCGTTAGAGGCATGGCAAGGGCAAGGTGAATATAAGCAGGGAATGTAGCACATATGGTAAACTCATAATCGAAAATTGCGATTATCGGAGAACAAAAAGGTGGAAATGGGAAAGCAGCAAAAAAGAGTCATTTATTTTGAAGATGAACAGGATATGGTAGAGTTAGTTCGGTTAGTCCTCGGTCGGGAAGGATACAGTGTAGAAGGTGCTTCTGAAGGAAGGACAGGGTTGGTTTCCGTAAGAGAGAATTTGCCAGATATCGTTCTGTTAGATTTGATGATGCCAGATATGGATGGTTGGGAGATATTCCGGGAGCTCAAGAACGATGAATTGACTGAGAATGTCCCGGTTATCGTGATCACCGCTAAAGCTCAAAGCGTTGATAAAGTACTGGGAGTTGAGATCGCACAAGTAGATGACTATATCTCCAAACCGTTTAGTCCAAGCGAACTTCTCGAAAGGGTGGAAAAGGTTATCTCTAAGACCGAAATAAAAGAACAAAAATAAATAATTCATAAACATATCCCGTAACATAGGGGGATTTGTGTTTTAATTAACTTGATCCTCTGATCAATATGATGAAGTATGTTATGAAACCTGGACGTATTCGAGTTGCCTCGATTCTATCGATGCTATTAATCATCCTTATACCCTCACAAAGAGTGGTATTTGCACAGGACTTACAACCCGTAGGTCCGATTTACATTGTGCAAGAGGGAGATACACTTTGGGATATTGCACAACGATTTGGTGTTACACTTGAAGACTTAGCCAGAGAAAACAGCATTAGCGATCCGGCTGAGCTCTCCGCCGGGGATGAATTGATCATCCCAGGGATAGAAGGGGTCAATGACGTTTTAGTGACCAGAAAGGTACCTATTGGTGAAAATTTACGCAGCCTTAGTCGGCGCTTTAAGCTGCCTGAGAAATCGATAATCCGTTTAAACCACATCACCAGCCCGGTCGAATTATTTAATGGATACAATCTTGTCGTACCAGCCAGCAAACAAGAGGGTATTCCTAATGAACGGCTGGCAATGGCCAGTGGCCAATCTCTTTTTGAATTAGCAATCAATCAGGATGTTAATCCTTGGGCTTTAGCCACCAACAATGATCTGGTAGGGACCTGGAGTGCTGTGCCGGGAGATGTGCTAATCATTCCTGACCAAGAATCTGAAGATGGACCAGGCGGATTACCGGGAGAGATCTCCTCATTGGATGCAGGTGTTGGACCGCTGACCCAGGGGAAACTTTCTGTCATTCGTTTAGAGGCGACCGAAGAGTTGGTTGCTGGGGGTTCATTGGCTGGAAATCCATTGAATTTCTTCCATAATGGTGATGGCGAGTATATAGCACTCCAAGGGATTCATGCGTTAATTGAGCCCGGGCTTCACTCTTTGGTCCTGGAAGGTGAGTTAAAAAATGGTGTTCCTTTTAGTTTCTCACAGATGCTTTTAGTCTCCGCAGGAGACTATACATACAAATCTCTCCAAGTTCCCCCGGAGACAATCGATCCAGCAAATACAAAACCAGAAGATGAAATCTGGAATGCGCTGCCAAAATCAATCACTCCAGTGAAGATGTGGGAAGGTGTTTTTCAAAGTCCGGTCGCTCCATCACCTTGCGGATTTACTGATACATTTGGACACCGTCGTTCATATAATGGCAGCCCATACAATTATTTCCATACTGGACTGGATTTCTGCTACAACTATAATAACGAGGTCAATGAGATTTATGCCCCTGCCGATGGAGTGGTCGTATTTGCAGATTCATTGGTGGTCAGAGGAAATGCCACCTTAATCGATCATGGTTGGGGCGTTTATACAGGATACATGCACCAGGAAGAGATCCTCGTTGAGGTAGGCGAGCAGGTTGAAACCGGTCAGGTGATTGGAATCGTTGGACAGACGGGCCGGGTAAATGGTCCTCACTTGCATCTTGAGGTGTGGGCGGGAGGAGTTCAGGTTGATCCGATAGATTGGCTTGAAAACCCGTTCCCCTAGTAACTCGGATTATCCTTCATCTTCTTCAACATCTTCGTCATCAGCTTCAAATTTACCAGCATAATAATCATTTAAAATCTGCTGAGCTTCTTGGCTTTGAGATTCAGGCACCAAGATTTGAACCTCTCCTAAAGGTCCAACATTTATCCCGTAAACTCGACCGGCGCCTTCCTGGTTCAGAAATACCTCGATATCACGCGATTCAAGCAGGGTACGTAAGATGTCCGCTTGCATTGATCCAGATACTGTGGTAACAACTTCCCACTTTTCTTCAGTCATTGAAATTGCTCCTGTTATTCAATTTCAAGCAGCGAATAAGATCAGTCCCGCTGCTCGAATTTTATACATAGAGTATAATATATTAAGCTAGCAAAACGGCAAAACCCATTGTATAAGGAAATAAGGGTGAAGCTGAAATCTTTTCCGAGGCAGTTATGGTAGTGGCATCTTTGTCGCTCCGGGAGGACTATTGGGAGACCTATGAACTCCAGGATGAGGACATTGAGTTTATTTATAATCATTTACTAGAAATTGAAACTCCCCTTACACCAAATGAGCTGGTCGAAGCACTGGTAGAGGAACGGATTCGTCGAGAGATCGATGATTTTGAGAAGCAGCGTGCCGCTGCTGGGGATCTCTACCGACCCCAAGACAGTTATTCTTTGAACCAAAAATTAATCTTCCCAGCTTTGGGATGGCGGTTAGGGGAAGTGATAAGTGTGCGTCCAGGTCGAAATCCGGACATCTCGAATTTCGAAGTTCTCGAAGTTCGATTTGAGAACGGCGAACTGCGAGAGTTCGCTGGTGCCCTGGAAGTTCATCAATTAAATAATCCCCAGGAGCTGAGTCAAGAAAATGAGTTGCTCAACTTAAATTTTGTGATCCAGAATTATCGCAGAGAGCTGATTGAGAGTCTTGAAGAGGGTTTAGAAGCTCATGATGATTTTGTGCGTATCGCTGGACGGTGGTTTCCGCGAGCCTTGTTAGTTGATGTTAATCAGGGTCACCTGAATCTAGCTGAGGCAGTGCTTGATATGGCTGGTGGAGGACCGCTTTCAACCAAAACATTGCTTCAGCAGGTCGAATTGCCATCTTCAGTGAATCCCAAACTGGTGGAGTTTTCACTTGATCTTGGTTTGGAAGAAGATGCTCGTTTCGATGAGGTCGGACCCGCTGGAGAAGTGTTGTGGTTCTTACAACGCCTCGAGCCCGAAGAAGTACTAAAAACACCAAGGTTTTTACATTACCACACTATCGACCACGACCGGGATTATCTTAGCGATGAGATGATATCCCTTGAGCGAGACCTGGATGATGAGCTTTCTCCGCTAAATGGAACAAGATCAAGCGATGACGATATTCTTGTTCGATTAATATTCCCTCATTGGCGGGTTGGTTCTCTTCCGCTTTCTTCTCGAATTAAACATCTGTTCCCTACTGCATATGAAGCGCCGAGGATTCGTTTCATGTTGTTGGACAGCAAAAGTGGTGAACGCTTCCCAGGGTGGGTAGTTCGTGAAAAGAAATATGTTATTGGATTAAAACAATGGTATGAAGATCAGGGTTTAATGCCAGGAAGTCTTGTGCGTGTTCAGCGGGGTGATGATCCTGGAGAGGTGGTCGTCTCGGTAGATTCTCGACGCTCCAGCCGGGAATGGATCCGCACAGTTTTAGTCGGTTCAGATGGTGGTACGGTCTTTGCCATGCTAAAGCAGGTTGTTTCTGCCGCGTTTGACGAAAGAATGGCGATAGCAGTTCCTGATGCAGATGCCCTGGATATTGTTTGGACGCGGATGCAGAAGGAAAGGCCCCCATTTGAACGTGTTGTTGTTGAAATTGTGAGAGAATTGACCAAGCTTAATCCACAAGGTCATGTCCATGCAAGCGAGTTATACGCTGCGATAAATGTAGTATGGCGATGCCCACCAGGTCCGCTGTTTACCTTATTAACCTCGCGACCCTGGTTTGAACATGTCGGCGATTTACATTTTAGGTTTGACGATTCAGAACATTCATAAGTGAATTGATAACCATAATAATCCCACACAATCTGACTAACTTAAATTTTTAAGTTGGTCAGGAGGAATGAAGTGACGGAACTTAAGCGCTACAGTCTAGTAAAACCTACAATACAGACGCGTTTCCACATCGATTTTGACTGGTGGGGACAAAATGACCGTAGCTGGCGAGTTGACTTGTTTAGTTTTCTGTGCGCCGATCACCAGGAGGCATTTGCGGGTGTTCGTGAGGAAGTTGTGATCGATTGGGTAGATCCAGACACAGCTGAAGTCCAACAAGTGGATGGATTACAGCATGTCCTGATTACTCATTGTGCGAAAGAACCCAGATTTATCGAAGACCGAACTTCACTGGTAGAATCAGCGTTTAGATTGTTCCTTTCTAATGGCAATACACCGTTAACTCCAGTTGAACTCGCCGATCAGCTGGGACGCTCGCCATCAGTGATACTCCAAACCTTATCTGGACCCCGGGTATATAAGGGGCTGCGTCCATGCCCGGAGTGCTAAAAAAGAATAAAACTGCCCCCGTAGCTCAATGGAAAGAGCAGAGGTCTTCTAAACCTAAGGTTGTGGGTTCGAATCCCGCCGGGGGCGCCTGGGTGGGGGTAAGAGCAGAGATAGTAAATTGCATTTCTAGGGTATAAGAACTGAATTTTCTCTGGAACTAGAACAGTGGATTGAATTAAATCATATGTGGAATATAAACAATTTATATATTTGTATGGAGATAACGCATGGCAAAAGAGAGAAAAGGGTTGATGGATTTTCGTGGACAAGATGTGACAATTCTCGGGGAGGATATCCAGGTTGGAGATCAAGCACCTGAGTTTTCAGCAACAACGAAAGATTGGGCCACTTTGAAGGGGTTAGAAAGTACGCAAGGAAATGTTCGCATTATTGGCTCTCTACCTTCATTAAGCACAGGAGTTTGTGATCGTGAGACAAAGAAGTTTAATATGGAAGCATCCTCATTGGGAGATAATGTGTCGATTATCATGGTTAGTATGGACCTGCCGTGGACTCTCAATAATTGGTGTGCAGCAGCAGAAGTAGATCAGGTGATTAATTTGTCAGATCATAAGCAAGGAGAGTTTGGTAAAAAATATGGCGTGTTGTTGAAGGAACCACGTATTTTTCGGCGAGCAGTATTTGTTGTGGATAAGGAAGGGAAGGTGGGATATGTGGAATATCTACCATCCCTGGGGGATGAGCCGGATTATGCTAGAGTCTTGGAAGCTGCGCGCAGTGCATTGGATTAGGAGTAAGGTGAGGAGTAGTAAATATGGAAGAATTGCAGACAAAGTCGAAACATATAAATCCGCAATGGTATTCATCGGATGAATCACGGTCATTGAGCTCAGATACAAACCGCTGGCGGAACGGGGTGCGTGCCCATATCTGGCGACCTGCAACAGATGTCTATGAAACCGAAGATACAGTCGTTGTCAGGGTTGAGATCGCTGGGATGAAGGAAGAGGATTTCTCGATCTCATTAACCGGACGAGTATTGACCGTGCGCGGAAATCGTCCGGATGTCTTTGAACGTCGTGCCTATCATCAGATGGAGATTTTCTTTGGAGAATTCTCAACTGAGATCGAGCTGCCAGCACCTGTGCTCTCAGATGAAGTGATGGCAGAGTATATTGCGGGTTTTCTCCGTCTAGTATTTCCAAAGGATCGACCCAAAAAGATCCGTGTAAATGGATAAATGGATGACATAATGCCAGCATCACGTTGGAATCAAAGTATTATGGACCTTTTGAATTTGTTTGAAGATCTGGAAGATCTCCAAGAAGAATTTTATTTCGGAGCGATCACCCCACGGGTGTTAGAAAGTGGCGATCAGGATGGATCAGATGTTTCTGAAGAGGGTGACATCTCTGACCAGATCCCGTCTGAGCTGCCGATTTTACCGTTGCGAGGGGTCGTAGTATATCCTCAAACAGCGGTACCATTAACCATCGGTCAACCACGCTCGATCCGTTTAGTTGATGATGTTATGGCTGGTGAGGATCGATTGATTGGTTTGGTGGCTTCGAAAAATCCAGAGCTCGATACTCCAGAACCTGAGGATCTTTATTCAGTTGGAACAGTTGCCATTGTACATCGTCTTTTTCGTGCACCGGATGGCTCCATTCGGTTGCTGGTACAAGGATTGGCGCGCTTTCGTTTAGGGGAATTTGTACATCTAGATCCATACCTTAAGGCCAATGTTGAAATATTCCCGGAAATGATAGATGATGATGTTGAAGTAGAAGCACTTGCGCGCAACGCGCGTGATCAATTCGAACACATAGCTGAGATGATCCCTTCCATCCCGCGGGAACTTGTCGCCTCTGTTGTTGGCCTGGAAGATCCATTACAGACGATTTATACCATTGCCAATTTTCAACGAATGGATTTAAACGATGCTCAAGAGCTCTTGGAGCTGGATCCGGTTTTGGAAAAATTACGCAAGCTGATTACAATCCTAACCCATGAAGTGGAGATGTTAGAGATTGGGCAAAAGATCCAAAATGAGGCTCGTTCTGAAATTGACAAAGTCCAACGGGAATATTTCCTGCGAGAACAGTTGAAAGCAATTCAGCGTGAGTTGGGGGAAGGAGATGAACAAACGGTAGAAGCGGAGGAATTCCGCCAAAAGATCCAGGTTGCACAGATGCCTGAAGAAGCAGAAAAAATGGCTCGCCGAGAGTTGGACCGCCTGTCACGCTTGCCTTCAGCAGCAGCGGAATATGGAGTTATTCGTACCTACCTGGATTGGTTAGTGTCTCTCCCATGGTCGATTTCGACTCAGGATGACCTTGATATCTCACGCGCTCGAAAGGTGCTCGATAAAGATCACTATGGATTGAAGGATGTAAAAGAACGGATTCTCGAATTCCTGGCAGTGCGAAAATTAAAAGAAGAACGCAAAGCAGAATTAGAAGCCGAGCAAAATGTCGACGCAATCCGCAGAGTGCGCGAAGGGGTAATTCTATGTTTCGTCGGCCCTCCAGGTGTTGGGAAAACCTCACTAGGGCAATCTATAGCCCGGGCGTTAGGGCGAAAATTTATCCGCATCTCACTGGGAGGCGTGCGCGATGAGGCGGAGATTCGTGGTCATCGAAGAACATATATCGGCGCTATGCCAGGACGAATTCTTCAAGCTATCCGGCGAGTTGAAACCAGGAATCCCGTTTTCATGCTGGATGAAGTGGATAAATTAACCTATGATTTCCACGGCGATCCGGCATCCGCACTTTTAGAGGTGCTCGATCCAGAACAAAACGTCGAATTCAGGGATCATTATCTGGAAGTTGGATTTGATCTATCACAAGTAATGTTCATCACAACAGCTAATCTTTTGGAACCCATACCAGCGCCGTTGCGAGACCGGATGGAGATCATCATGCTGTCCGGATATACGGAGGGAGAAAAGATAGAGATTGCGAAGGGTTATTTAATCCCCCGCCAGCTGCGCGAGAATGGTTTGCGATCGAATGAAGTAACTTTTACTCAGAAGGCATTGGAAAACATTATTCGGTCCTATACCCGTGAGGCGGGAGTGCGCAACCTGGAACGTGAAATCGGATCGATCAATAGAAAGGTGGTCACCCGCATAGCCGAAGGCGGAAAGAAGAAAATTAAGATCACACCAACACTTGTGCGAGAATTCCTTGGCCGGCCTCAGTATTTTGGTAATGAAGAAATTGCAGAACGAACATCAATACCTGGTGTGGCAACCGGTCTGGCTTATACGCCAACTGGTGGCGATGTGTTGTTCATTGAAGCAACGGGAATGCCTGGTAGTAAAGGATTCCAGATAACAGGCTCGTTGGGAGATGTGATGCAAGAATCTGCCCGAGCTGCGCTCTCCTATGTGCGTTCACGAGCAGATGAATTCTCATTGAAATCAAATTTCTTCGATGAAACCGACATTCACCTCCATGTTCCCAGTGGAGCACAACCTAAAGATGGGCCATCCGCGGGAGTAACCATGGCCACAGCTCTCGTATCGTTGATATCCAGGCGACCGGTACGGGCTGAAGTAGGAATGACTGGCGAAATCACCCTGCGAGGACAAGTCCTTCCAGTGGGCGGAGTCAAAGAAAAAGTGCTGGCAGCGCATCGCAGTGGATTGAAAACCATAATATTGCCCAAGCGTAATGAAGCTGATTTAGAAGATCTACCGAAAGAGGTGCGCGAGGAGATAGATTTTGTGTTCGTGGACACAGTTGACCAGGTTATAAGCGCTGCGTTGGAAACAGCACCAATAAAGGCTGAGAAGAAGAAATCTGGGTCGAAATAGAAACATAAGGTTAAATGCATGCCAAAAGTAATGGTGATCGAAGATGATGCAAACATGTTTTCCCTTCTCCATATGTTATTGGAGTTTGAAGGGTATGAGGTCATCTTTTGGGCGGGTGGAGAAGATATTCAAGATATCATTGATACACTCTGTCAAGAAGAACCAGATCTGATATTGATGGATGTTCACTTACGCCATTTGAACGGATTCGATGTTATGGAGTCCTTGAGGAGAGAACCCAAATTGAACGGAACAAAAGTGCTCATAGCCTCGGGTGTGGATTTAACTAGCAAAAGCAATCAAGCAGGTGCAAACGGGTTCATATTAAAACCCTTCATGCCGGATGAATTGATTGCCAAAATTCAACAAACGCTGGAATAGAGAGAGGATTGTGGCAAAAAAACACACACGTGGTTCAATGCAATGGTATACGATGGATTTACATATCCATTCACCAGCTTCAGTGGATTATCAACAGCCCGGTGTAACTTATTTGGAATTGTTGCAGCGGGCAGAAGAACGAGGTCTGGACATTATTGCATTTACTGATCACAACACCATTGCTGGTTACCGACAAATGATGGAGGAGATTGAGCGATTGGAGTTTCTGGAGAGCTCTGGTCGCTTATTAGCTGAAGAGCGCCAGCGGCTGAATGAATATCACCGCTTGTTTGATAAAATCTTGATTTTACCTGGTTTTGAATTCACAGCAACATTTGGGTTTCATATCCTGGGGATCTTTCCACAGGATAAACCAGCGCGTGAAATCGAACACATTCTGCTCGATTTGAATATCCCTCCAGACCAGCTCGATTATGGATCTGACACAGTCGGTGCTACCACAGATGTCATCGGCGTTTACCAGGCTATATCACAGGCTGGGGGATTGGTTATCGCTGCCCATGCCAACTCAAATCATGGTGTGGCAATGCGCGGATTTACATTTGGAGGTCAGACACGCATAGCTTATACTCAGGATTCCAATTTGCATGCTCTCGAAGTTACCGATTTGGAGAAAAAAGGTAGGCGCACAACGTTAGCATTTTTTAGTGGCACCAAACCAGAATATCCTCGCCGGATGCATTGTATTCAGGGTTCTGATGCTCATCGCTTGATCTCTGATCCTCAGAGGAAAAGCAACCTGGGGGTTGGTGATCGTACTACTGATGTCCTGATTCCTGAAATCAGCTTCACTGCATTGAAAGATCTCTTTTCAAGTAATGATTTCGCTCGTACACGTCCTCATCGTTTAACAGCTGAGCCTGCTTACGATTTCATTCGCGCCGCGCGTGATGAAGGAGTGAACATCGTTCAAGATTTCCACGAAAGTTTATCGGTGCGAGGCGGTCGTTTGTATGCGATCATTGCTGATATCTGTGCTTTTGCGAATACTAATGGGGGAACCCTCTTTCTAGGCCTTAGTGGGGATACTCGTAAACCTATTGCCGGGATATCCAAGCCAAATCAAGCGATCGCGCAGCTCGAGAAGGAGATTGCCAATCGCATTAGCCCTCACCTGCACTGCACAATCGACTCACATAAAACTGGAGGGGAGAAAGTGATACGTGTGCTGGTTCCGCGAGGAGATGATCCACCTTATGTAGTCGATGATTATAAGATTTACGTACGGGGTGAATCCGAAACCAGCTTGGCTGTTAGGGATGAGATCGTTGGGCTTGTGGTTCGGGGGAAGAGTGATCAATTACTAGCAGCAGCGCAGGTAGAATCTTCTGAAACTGATAAGAGTGAGGAAATTCCTCAGATTGAGACTGAACAAGTTAGCGATAACCCCCCTCGCACGGGCGTTGAAGTTGTCAACCTCGAAGAACGCGATGGTGGCAGTTTCTACACCGTACGTGATTTACGTAACGGGAATGTTGTCAAGAATGTCACCCTCAAATCAGCGCGCCGACTCTGGCATTACGCGTTAACACAATATGCTCGCTTACCGGCGGATTTATCAGGTGCGGATGTTGAGTGGCAGGGAGATTATGGTTTATTGCATAGAGGAAAACAAGGTAAACGGGCGAATTACGATCTCGTTCAGCGAACTGCCCAAGGTTACCGGTATTTCTTTGGAGTGACGGACGATGGCATTCATGGACCTTGGAAGCAATTGGTTGGACAAGAAGAGGAATGAAGATTCCAGCCTATATCTGCAATATCAAATTCCTGGATGATCAGATATTAAATGGGATTGAAACCAGTCTTGCGTATAGGTATCCTCACTGTTTCAGATCGATCAGCACGCGGCGAACGACCTGACCTTTCCGGTCCTGCGATTGAAAAAGAGGTTGTCGCACAAGGGTGGAAAATCGGCAAGCAGGAGATAATTCCGGATGATCTCTCCATATTGAAAAGTACACTCGCTGCATGGGCTGATTCTGATGAATTAGATGTCCTGTTAACTACAGGAGGGACTGGATTCAGCCCCCGAGATGTCACACCTGAGGCAACCAATGCTGTAGTCGAAAGGGTTGCTCTTGGCTTAGCAGAAGTCATGCGGGCATCCAGTCTCAAAGTGACACCTCATGCCATGTTGTCTCGTGCGACCGCAGGGATCAGAAGAAAGACGCTGATCGTTAATCTACCTGGAAGTCCTCGCGCAGCTGTGGAGAACTTGCGGGTCATCCTGCCCGTTTTGAAGCACGCCGTAGAATTATTGTCTGATGACCCACAAGCTGAAGCGGGTCATCGTGATATCGATAGTTAATTAATAATGGATCATCCCCAATAGCGCCCTCTTCATAATAAGAGGCATCCACAATAATTTATCTGGATCTCGGAACTGCGGAAAAACTCCAATGAACGACGGAGTTGTTATTGCAATCTTGGTGAATTGTTCTTGCGAATGTTGAGATGTTCTCAGGTTCTCGTAGGCAACTGAAGCAGAACCATAATATCTTTAAGGAGTTATCGCTTTACAGAATATTACGCGCAATTACCATGCGCTGTATCTCGCTAGTTCCTTCACCGATGGTCATCAGACGGGCATCACGATAAATTCGCTCAACAGGATACTCGCTGCTATAGCCATACCCACCAAGGATTTGAATAGCATCCCGGCAGACTTGCTCAGCCATTTCTGTTGCGTTTAGTTTTGCCATTGAGGCCTCGGTTGAATGAGGGCGACCTTGACCTTTAAGCCAGGCGGCATAATAAACCATTAACCGGGCAGTCTGGATCTGTGTGGCTGCATCAGCCAGCATAAATTGGATCGCCTGATGTTGAGAAAGGGGAACATTGAAGGTATGGCGCTCTCCGGCATACTGGGAAGCTTCTTCAAAAGCTGCCTGAGCTAAACCAACTGATAGTGCGCCGATCGCAATTCGACCCCCATCAAGTACAGTGAGGGTTTGCTGCAGACCCTGTCCGAGCTCCCCAAGCAAGTTTTCAGCAGGAACGCGCACGTTTTCGTATGTCACCGCGTGGGTTGGACTACCTTTTAATCCCATCTTCTTCTCTGGTGGTCCGATGTGGAGACCGGGTGATCCGGTTGGTACAACGATCAAGCTTAATGAACGAGAACCCTGGTCTGCACCCGTGCGCACCAGGGTGACGATGAAATCAGCGATGCTGGCATTTGTGCACCACATTTTTGTGCCATTAATCACCCACTCGTCGTCGACAAGCTCCGCTTTTGTAAGAACACCCCCTTTGAGATCTGAACCTGCACCCGGTTCAGTTAGTGCCAATGCAGCCAATTTGCCCTCACCAGTTGCGACTGGGGGTAGAAAACGCCCCTGCAACTTATTATCCCCAAACAGGGAAATAGGCGCACAACCTAAGCCATTATGTGCAGATATGGCTAAAGCAGTGCTACCACATCCCCACCCGAGCTCTTCTATAGCAATGGCTGCACTGACAGCATCGACACCCGCACCGCCATATTGCTCGGAAACGTTCAATCCAAGCAATCCAAGGGGACCCATTTTTTGGACAGCTTCCCAATTGAAAAGCCCCTCTTCATCAACGCGGCGTGCTTGTGGTTTAACCTCACGAGTGACGAAATCATGAACGGTACTCTGCCACATCTTTTGTTCTTCCGTCAGGTCGAAATTCATTGTGTATCTCCGTTGTGCTATCAACAGTTTCAGATTAGGAATGCGAAAATACAAATCAGACCAATCGCCACAATAATAATGAGCGGGATGATAAGGATGCCTATCGTGTAAGCGCTAAACCAAGCGATATCTGAGCGGCTGAATCCTTCATTATCGTCCGATATCCCCAGGTTAGCTCCACAACGCGGACATTCAGTGCTACCTTCCGTCAGCATGGCATGGCATTGAGGGCACCAGACAGGCATAAATACTCCTTAATTATTTCGCTTCTTTGATCTCGGTGATAGATTCAGGATTCAATAATGAAGAAGTGTCACCTGGATCCTGCCCCAAGAAAGCGGCGCGAATCATGCGTCGCATGACCTTGGCATTACGTGTCTTGGGTAAATCACTGACGAAATAAATCTGGCGAGGGGCAAGCGGTTTGCCCAATGAAGATATAATCAAATCCACCAATTCTTTCTCCAGGTCGGGAGCAGGTTCAGTTTTAGCTCCTAAAACACAGAAAACAACCACTGCATTTCCTTTTAATTTATCTGGAACGCCAACCGCAGCTGCTTCGACAATATCAGGATGACTGACCAGGATAGATTCAACCTCTGCCGGACCTAAGCGTTTTCCAGCAACTTTTATCGTATCATCCGACCGACCCAATATATACCATTGTCCATCAGTGTCAACCGCGGCGAAATCGCCGTGCACCCATACACCAGGCCAACGAGACCAAAAAGTTTCTTCGTAGCGTTCAGGATCGCGCCAGAAACCGCGTGTCATACCGATCCAGGGATTCTTGATGACGAGTTCGCCGACTTCATTGCGCACAGATTGCCCTCGATCATTGAGAACGTCTGCAGCAATTCCGGGGCATGGTGCCGAAAAAGCAGTCGGTTTGAGGGGCAATAAAGGATTTCCCATGACGATCCCGCCAGAGATCTCCGTACCTCCGGAATAATTAATTATTGGGCGCTGCCGCTGACCGACCCGATCAAAAAGCCACATCCAAGGATCAGGATTCCACGGTTCTCCAGTTGAGGCAAAGAATTTGATCGATGAGATATCCTTGGAGCGGATGGGTTCCTCCCCAAAGGGGATCAGAGAACGGATCAGGGTTGGAGATACACCTAGCGTTGTTATCCGGTGCCGTTCAACCAAATCCCATATTCGATTCGGACCTGGATAATCAGGCGCACCATCGTAAAGGAAGAAGGTGCTTCCCAGGATCAGTGAACCAAAGACCAGCCAGGGACCCATCATCCAACCCATGTCCGTCATCCAGTAAACACGCTGACCAGGATGGAGATCTGTCCCGAAAGCCATATCCTGAGCGGCTTTCACTGGAAAGCCAGCGTGCGTATGCACAGCACCTTTCGGTCGACCCGTTGTCCCTGAAGTATAGATAACCATCAAGATCTGCTCTGCATCGGTAATCTCGGTTTCAGCCTCTTCTGATTGGTTACCGACCAATCGATGCCACCAATGGTCACGACCAGGGACCATCTCTACGTCCAGGTTTGCATTGTTGAGCACGATCATATGCTCTAAGCTGGGAACCTGTGCAGCGGCATTATCAGCAACAGGTTTCATGCCGATCGTCCGCCCCCTGCGCTGGAAGCCATCAGCGGTGAATAAGGCTTTGGCGTCAGTGTCGGCCAGACGAGTTGCGAGAGCTCCAGCACCATATCCAGAGAACAACGGCAAAATAATCGCGCCGATCTTAGCAATCGCCAACATTGCGATGACGATCTCAGGAGTCATTGGCATATACAAGCCGATAGCATCGCCTGGTTTAAGGCCTAATTCACGTAGAGCATTAGCAGCCTGGTTTACTTTAAGCCATAATTCCCGATAAGAAAAAGAAATAATTTCATTGTTTTCGTCCTCAGCAATGAAGGCGATCTGGTTCTCAATATGGCTGCCAATGTGCTTATCAAGAAGATTGTGAACGATGTTCATTTTCCCCCCAACAACCCATTTGGGCCAGGCAACTCCCTGAGACAGATCTACGACCTGACTAAATGGCTTATAGAATTCAATGTCAAGATATTTGAGAACAGCCTCGGTGAACCAGGGCACATCTTGAGTAGATTTAACCATCAATGCCTCAAAATCCGAAAGCTTATGCCGGTTGATGAAATGAGTAAGGTGGGCATGGTCAGTGTATTCACTCGTCGGGTACCAGACCATCTTACCGCCAAACATGGAATCCCCACTCACTGGATCACCTCCAATAGATGCATATACCTAATAATAGTGATTCCTCTTCTTCTCAAATAATGAAAAAGGACCATGTGAGTGTAAGTATATCGTCGATTCAATATTAGCTTAGCTTGCCCTCCTCCATCTAATTATAACATCTGGCTTTCCTGAGCAGCACAGCACGAAGGTTACATATGAGGGAATAATTCATGTGAACGCGATACACTCCTTGATTTATAATCGCGCAATTAGAAATGATTTACCAGGCTCAATGAGAAGTTTGTCAATCTATGCTAGATTTCTATTGCTATTTGGAAAGCTATTGATTTGTAACAACGATTTCGATGAATATTGGATCACCGAAGAGAACTCCTTGAGCATCCTGCGCTTGCCAGGCACTCCGATAAGAGCCAGGTTCAACCGGAGCCGTGAAGACGATAGCAATTTCTGCCTGGCTTCCACTGCGGGCTGGGAACAGCGCTTGCTCGGAATGAGCACCCATTTCTGGTCCCGCGATTAGTTGGAGACCAAATCCTGCGTTCCAATTGCAGGAGCCGTTGTTCTCAACAAGCCAACGCTTGTCAAGCACTTCTCCTGGACTTACGACAGTGCCATCCGGGACAGTGATATCTTCCAGAAAAGCCAATCCAGCTGAGCAGATTGGTGAGGGGGTTGGCCGAACAGGTTGGGTTTGGATCGGAGTGCTCGATGCCTCCGTTGGGTCATTCTGTACTGAAGATGCTGAGATAGTGTCTCTGGTGGGAGGGATATATAGCGTGGGTGTCCCTTGCTCTTGGCAGGCGACCAGAAAGAACGATAAGATTAGTACTATCCAAATGCGATTGTTCACATTGTTAGTTGTTTTTTGGCGTGTGTACCTGGAACATTCAATCTTCTGAAGCTTCGAGCTCTTCTTCATCATCCATCGGGAAAGGTAATAATCCGCTGAGAGTTTGTTGGCGGATAGACATATCTATCTCGTCCATCATGTCCAAATTTTCCCTCAAGAATTCTTTGGCATTCTCGCGACCTTGCCCCAGGCGGATATCGCCGTATGAATAAAATGATCCCCGCTTGTCGATGAGTTCCAGCTCAACAGCTAAATCCAGCACATCTCCTGCTTTTGATATGCCTTCGTTGTACATGATGTCGAATTCAGCAGTTCGAAAAGGCGGGGCGACTTTATTTTTCACCACCCGCACCCGGGTGCGATTTCCAATGATCTCTGAACCTAATTTTATCGATTGGATCCGGCGTACATCCAGGCGGACGGAAGAATAGAATTTCAGCGCCATACCTCCGGTCGTCGTTTCTGGATTACCAAACATCACCCCGATCCTCTGGCGAAGCTGGTTAGTGAAAACAACAGCGGTGTTGGTCTGTTTGATCGCCCCAGAGAGCTTGCGTAGCGCTTGCGACATCAGGCGTGCCTGCATTCCCATCGGAGCATCGCCCATATCACCTTCGATCTCTGCACGCGGAACGAGCGCAGCCACCGAGTCGATGACAATGACATCGATAGCACCGGATCGCACCAATGTCTCGGTGATCTCAAGGGCCTGCTCCCCCATGTCAGGTTGGGAGATCAATAAACTTTCCACGTCTACGCCACAACGGGAGGCATAGGAAGGGTCAAGAGCGTGCTCCATGTCGACAAAGGCACACGTTCCTCCCAAAGCTTGTGCTTCTGCGACGATGTGTTGGGCAATTGTTGTTTTTCCTGAAGACTCTGGGCCATAAATTTCGGTGATGCGACCACGGGGAATTCCACCTGTACCGAGAGCTATGTCCAGGGATAGTGAACCGGTTGGTATGATTTCAACGTCCATGTGTTGAGCTTCTCCCAACCGCATGACGGTGCCATCTCCATATCTCTTCGTTAAATCACCCAATGCTTTGTCCAAAGCGATTTGGCGTGATTCATCCAATTCTTCTGTGGAGGGGGATTTTTTTCTAGCCATGCTTAATCTCTCCTATTCAATAGATAATAACACCACTGGGATTGTATCAGGTATTTAATAAACCAAATAATCATGGGAGATGAGGATCACTCATTGGGTTAACGATCCTCCCCTATAAGTTTAGCACAGATGTTCTGGTTGTCAAGGGAATTGAGGGGGTTCGAAATCAGAGCCAGGAAGCGGAGGTGATTCTGAAGTATAACCACTACGACCACGGAAGGAAAAATAACTTACCATACCAGGGCGGATTTCGATGTCCAGGGTATAGATCTTTGACAGGTAGTTGATCTCGATCTCATATTGCCCGGCAGGAAGGTCGCTGATGACCAGATTCTCCTGATAATAAGGATCTGAATTGATGTTCTTGCCACCATGGTATGAAAAAGCGCGCCAGAATCTTTCATCTCCTTTTGTGCGCACAGTGACCAGCTGACCTTCAAGCTTGCGCCCACCAGTATTCATCACTCTTCCGGCTAATACGCCCCAACCCTGTGGGGGGACCAACCACAATTCTGGATTCCTGGTTGAGAAGAAGTCATCCTTTTTTAATCTGACCTCGAAATGGAGGTGAGGACCAGATGTTTTGCCAGTCTCACCACTAAGGCCTATTACTTCTCCGGTCTCTACGTGTTGATCGCGAAACACATCCACCCTATCCAAATGAGCATACACGCTGTAGATATGGGATCCTTGAAAACCAAAATTGTGACGGATCATTACTGCCTTACCATAGGGATCATCGATATCAAAGCGACCAGATAATAGCCCATATCCTGCCCAAATCACTTTCCCAGGTCCAGCAGCCAATACAGGAGTCCCTTCCGGGATTTTTATGTCCATACCGCTATGAACGACATCCTCAAAGAAGGAGCCTCCATAACGATAATCTTCAACCGGCCAGGGGACGTCATTCGCTGAAAACGGACTGGAGAGATAGAAGTGATCGTATGTGGTGAGCGCCAGCGGGGCAGGATAAAGCGCAGGTCGCCAGGTTGAGAGGGAGACCACCTGTGGAGCAGGAAAAGAAATGGGCTCTGGTTCAGCTGTTGTTTCAGGGAGGACGTAATCAGAATCTAGGTTATTAAATGTTACTTCTTCTTGAATATGATCAGTTCTCTCTACTAAAAATCTATTTGCTGTATTTGTAGGTGTGATGGCAGGGATGGAGGTTGAGGGGATGGAATATGGGGTTGGGGTATCCAGATCGGGTTGACAAGCAACACCTACAGCCAAAACCGCAATACATAATGCGATCCTGAGTGAGATTCTAACCCGATAGATCATGGTGAGGGGGTCGAGCTGAGCGACCAGCTGGGTGTACGTGTGGGGGTTAATGTGGGAGGGAAAATAGGGGTTGGGGTAATCAACGCCTCAACCGGGTATAAATCCAACATCGACTCTTCCCAAGTCTGATCCAGGGACAGGAGAAACTCGTTGAATCGAGCGGTATGGACAGCTGATTGCCAAGTGGGTAGGGCAGGTAAACGCTCCCACCCAAAGGCGCGTGCCAAATCGGTGAAATCTACCCAGTATCCGGGGGGAAAGGACGCAACCTGATCACCACCGTTTTCGTAATATTGTGGATCACCCTGGTAGCGTGCGTTGAAGTCCCAGATCAGATCATGCAAAGGTTTACCTTGAGAGCCATTCTGAAAACGAGCCTTCAGGTAAACTCGCCAGTAAGTCTGATGACCGAATCGTTCAGGTACTACAACAACCCAACCAGCGTTCATGGCCTGTGAATTGAATGCAAATGCGCGGCCGGTGTACAGCCAATCATCCCCCATGCCGGGTGGCAACGGAGATGTGAGAGGGACAAAAGCATTGTCCAGTGACATCAAGAAATCCCAGCCTGCTTTTTCAGCCACCATATTTCGTAGAGCCTGGAAAGCTTCATCAACTTGATCGTGAAGTTGTGGGAAAGGAGCCTGGACGTCGCTTAATTCCACCAGATGCTGGCGCCCTCCGGGAACATCGGAAAACTCATTCACAATCGGTGTCCAAGGTTGTGGTGTGACCTCTTCACTGATCTGCTTGAGGGTTTGAGGTAGCGGACTAGGCAAGGGGTGAACTCCCCAGGTTAATCCAGAGACAGAGCCTGGAAGGATGATGGGCGGCAACTCCAGTAAAGATTGATCGGCCTGGTAAGCAGTTAGCAGAGTTTGATCAGGGGCAAGCAGGGTGGTGAGCAATGTGCTGCCATCTGGGCTCCAAATAGGCCAATCTCCACTGGCAACATAATGTGCAGATTGACCGGGTTTCCAGATGTAAAGATTATGGTTCTCACTTTGCGATGCCATCCAGGTTAAAGCGCTGCCATCCGGAGACCAGGCTGGATGCGATTCTTGAGCATCAGGATTTTGGCTGAGATTAGTGAAGCGATCCTCGCCGAATTTATCGAAGTCAGCAAGCCAGATCTCTGACTCACCGCTCCTATTGGAGACAAAAGCCAGATGCCGCCCACTGGGCGACCATGTCGGATGGAAGTCTGCTGATGGGTGTTCACTGAGGTTGATAAAAGTTTGGTCGTCGAATACCGAGCGAATGACGACTTCAAGATCCGTGTTATAAGTCTCGTAAGCCAGGAGGTTTCCATCTGGAGACCAGGCGGGATAGGCATCATAATCCGGTGTATCTGTCACGCGGTTGAGATCACCGCTCTGGAGATCCAAAAGATATAAATCCCATTGTCCTGAGCGATTTGAGGCAAACGCCAACCACTTTCCATCCGGACTCAAAGCGGGTGTGATATCGTCCCACGGACCGGAGGTTAGACGGGTGTACGGTAGTTCAGTCGGTTGGAATGCGAAAAGATGGCTGTACCCGGCTTCATTGAGAGCCAAAACGATCAAGCCATCTTGAAGAGACGAAGTAATGACCCTGGTGGGTGAGGGAGAAACCAGCGTGGAAGTGGCAATTTCTGGTGGAGGAGAGACTGTTGGAACTTTAGTTGGTGTTGTGGTAGGGAAAGTAGTGGGAGTTGTATCTGATGTTCGCATCGCAGTTGGAGTATTCTGGGATGAACTTTCTGCGCTCACCGGATTGACTTTGAACTGCAATATGGGCCAGAGGATCAACACGGCGATCAACAACAAGAAAGATGAAGACGTCAAAATCATCCCTCTGGAAAGCCGAGCCCGAGGAGGGGGATTTTCTTCTTCCTGCAATGTTCTCCAGTCTTGACCAGATGGCATAAGGCACCACGCCCCATTCCTTAAATCGAAAAAAATTGAAAATAGTTACTATAAGTTGAAGTTTAACACCCAGATATGATCGGCAACTTAACAGTTCTGCAATCTGGTCTATTCCTCGAAGCCTGAGCTGTACAAGTGGAAGTAAGTCCCCCGTAAAGCCAATAAATCTGCGTGTGCGCCCTGTTCAATTATTCGTCCGTTGTGGATCACCAGGATCGTGTCTGCATTCACCACGGTGGATAGACGGTGGGCGATGACGAAAGCTGTCCTGCCATGCAAGAGGCGAGCTAAAGCTTCCTGGATCACTCGTTCCGTTTGTGTATCAACGCTGGAAGTAGCCTCATCAAGAATGAGGATGCGCGGATTTGCCAGAAGAGCCCGAGCGAACGAAAGCAGCTGGCGCTGACCGACAGATAAAACCGCGCCACCTTCTTCGACCGGCGTATGATAACCCTGGCGAAGACGTTGGATGAAATCGTCTGCGCCCACAGCCTGTGCGGCAGCCCGGACCTGCTCGTCACTAGCTTCTAAGCTGCCAAAGCGTATATTCTCTGCAACAGTGCCATTGAATAGGAAGGGATCCTGAAGTACAAGACCCATCTGGCACCTCAAGCTGTTCTGGGTCACTTGACGCAGGTCATAGCCATCGATGATCACTTTGCCTTGAGTTGGATCGTGGAAACGAGCGATCAGTTTGATCAGCGTTGATTTACCAGCCCCAGTCTCCCCAACCAACGCTACCGTTTGACCAGCTGGAATGTGCATATCGATCTCGCGCAGAACCAGCTGTGCCCTTTCACCCGGATCTTCGTCCGAATAGTAGAAGGAGACTTTATTGAAGCGTACTTCACCTTGGATAGTTGGAAGATCGATGGCATCTTGAGCATCCTGAACTTCAACAGGTTCATCCAACAGAGTAAATATGCGCTCACCACCAGCCATTGTGGATTGAAAAGAATCATACCGCCGGCTGAGATCGCGAATGGGATCGAAGAAACGATTGATGTAGAGCAAGAAAGCAACCAGAACCCCAGGAGTGATCGGATCGCCTCCGCTGGGTTGGCTCCCGATTACTGCAAGACCGCCGATCCAGACGACCAGCGCAGTTGCCACACCTCCCAGCAAATCGATGACAGCGGGAAAAGCTGAAGCCACGCGGGCAGCCTGTAAGTTTGAATCCAGGTTATTCTTATTAACAACGTCACGAAAGTAGTGGTAGTTCACCTCTTCGCGCGAAAAGGCCTGGACAACCCGTACACCATTGATATTCTCTGCCAAAACCGAGTTTACCCAACTGATCGCGGCGCGAACCCGCCTGTAATTCTCGCGAGCATATCTCTTAAATACTGTTGTTGCCCAGATCATGATGGGCAGCACAGTGAACGTCAACAGTGATAATCTTACGTTCATGCTCAGCATGACGATCACGATCCCGACCAGGGCAAACAGGTCGCGCGCGACGGCCAATATCGCCCAGGTGATAAATTCCCTGAGCACACCGACATCATTGATCACCCTGGTGATGACGCGACCAACGCTGTAATGGCTGTAAAAACTGAGCGAGAGGTTCTGTAAATGTTCGAAAAGGTGCGAACGCAGATCATAAATGATAGATTGGCCGACTCTGGCCATCAGATTGACCCGCAGAAATGTTGAGATCCATTGGATGATAGCAATCAGCAGGTAAAAGAGGATCGTTTGACGCAGGACGGTTATTGAACCAGCAGCTAATCCCGAATCTATGGCGACCTTAACCAGATATGGTCCGGTGACGGCTGCAGCCGAACTAACCAGCATCAATCCGATAGCCGAGATGAACTGCCAGCGATAGGGACGCAAAAAAACCAGCAAACGTCGTGAAACCTGGGGATCATATCCCTTGAAAGCGAGATCTTCATTGGGTGGGGGAATGCTCATTCAGCCTCCCATTCTTGTGGTCTAGAGGCTGGATAGGCAGGAGTTGGGGAGAACTGCAAAGCCCTGACCTCATCGCGAAATCTCTCCTGGTCACGCAACTGCAGATTATAAATCTCCCGATAGAGACCTTCTTGGGCAAGCAGTTCGAGATGGGTGCCGCGTTCGAGCACCTGCCCGTCCTCCATGACGAGGATCAGATCTGCACGCTTAACTGTGGAGAGACGATGAGCAATAACGAATGTTGTGCGTCCTTCCATCAATTGGGTCAAAGCTTTCTGGATCAAGTGCTCGGTGCTCGTATCTACGCTGGAGGTCGAATCATCGAGGATCAGGATTCGTGGGTCCATCAACAAGGCACGAGCGATGGCAACTCTCTGCCGCTGACCTCCTGAGAGGGTGATACCTCGTTCGCCAACGATCGTGTCATAACCCGCAGGGGTTGAAAGGATGAATTCGTGTGCCTGGGCGGCTTTAGCAGCTTCATAGATCTCATCATTGCTAGCCTGCGGACGTCCGAAGGCAATGTTCTCGCGGATGCTAGTTGAAAAAAGTAAGGAGGTTTGTAAAACGATGCCGATCTGCATTCGTAGAGAAACCAGGTCCACCTCACGGATATCGTTGCCATCTACTAACACCTCACCTTGAACGACATCATAGAAGCGAGGGATCAGGTTGACCAAACTGGTCTTGCCTGATCCGGTAGGCCCGATCAAAGCGATGACCTGGTTGGGTTCAACGGTCAGATTGATCTCACACAAAGCATGAGATGATTCTCCTCGATAAGCCAATGCGACATTATTAAATTCCACGCGACCGGTGATCTCCGGGAGGACAATGGCCCCCGGTGGTGATTTGATCTCCGGTTCCAGGTCGAGTATCTCAAAGGTTCGCTTAACTCCAGCAACTGCTTCACCGGCCATATTGACCAGCCAGGTGAGCTGCCTGGCTGGCTCGGCCAGCATGAGCAGATAACTGTTGAATGCCACCAGATCGCCGATCGTCATCTCTCCAGCCAAGACCAATTGACCACCGAACCACAAGATCAAAATCGTGCTCAATATGACCAGCAAGTGCGAGGTGGGCATGATCTTCGACCACTCTCCGATCACGGTGATGCGGGTGTCGTAGAGGATGCGGTTTGCCCGGTTGAAACGCTTAATCTCATGGGGCTCACGGGCAAAGGCGCGCACCACCTGTACTCCGAGGACGTTTTCCTGCAAGCGTGAAGAAAGTTCTCCCAATGAGTTATCAACAGCGATGAAATACTCGCCAATTCGGCGACCAAAATTGGTGGTCATCAGGACAAGGGGGATCATCGGCAGTAGGGCGATGATCGCCAGGCGGGGATTGGCAATGTAGAGTAGAGACACGATGCCAGTAAACAGCATGAATAAGTGGATTAATTCCACGATGCCATTGCCTGCAAAGCGTTCGATAGAGCGGACATCTTCGATGGTGCGGCTGATCAGCTGTCCGGTCTGGGAATGATCGTGAAAGGTGAAGGGGAGACGTTGAATGTGATTGTAAAGGCGATTGCGCAGATCGTATCCAATCTGGGCGGCGATGATCTCGGTCTGGTAGCGCTGCCAGTAAATCAATGCTGCACTGGCTAAACCGATGACGAGCAAGCTTAATGCTGCAGTGACGATCAGGCGCACATCGCCGTCTGTCAATCCCTGGTCAATGACTAGACGAATGATCAGGGGTACGACTAACTTCAGGGCGGTTAGCAAGGTAAGCGCCAACAAGGCCAATAGGACCTGTTTCCAATAGGGGCGCACGAAGGGGCGCAAACGGAAGAGGGATCTCATGTGGGCAAGCTAGTACGAACGATGAGGAAGATCAAGCTATTGAATGAGGTGAGAAAAAACTCTATTAAGCGTTCGTACCGGTGTCGATTTGAAATGAGGTCTGACCTCGATCGACGATCATTATGTCTGTCGGTAAGTGGAATTCTTCTTTTGTTGATTTCGGATCGATTTCTTGAGGGGACTCTTCGTCTCGATAATAGAAGATTTTCGTCGATACAGTGAACTGACCAGCCGGTTTGCCTTCCCGCAGATGGATGGTGAAATCCATCTTGTAATCGATAGATTCGATGATCGAAAAACTGGCGACCTCGACTCCATTCTCGTCTCTGATTTGGATCTCGCCATTGGGTCGTTTTTGAAAAGGGGTGAGCTCCAGGAGAATGCGTACCCGGCGGCCATCCGGCCAGGGTTCGGCGCGCAGTTCGCGGATGCGAACCTCATCAGGAGGGAGGGGTATATCCGTTGGGTCTTGAAAGTTAATATCCATTTACTCCTCCAATTAACCGACACTGTTAAAGGGCCTGTCATAAAGCACTTACAGTCATGCTGAGCAGAGCGAAGCATCTAATCCTCATTGAGAGAGACTCTTCCCCCCGGTCTGCGCCAGTGGCAGGACTTCGTTCAGAGTGACCTAAACTTTTAGACAGCCCCTCTGCGGTTGTGATTATAACCCACGACATATCCTGAGATCGATTGGGTACCTTTGGCATTGAGGTTATTGCCTTCTAACGTGATCTCTGACCTCTCCCGAGATCACGACCTTTACCGAGATCACGATCTCTGGCGAGATTTCCGATCTCTACCGAGATGTGCGACTTGCTTTTCTAACTGTCAAGGGCTACAATCTGCCAGCACCTTTATCAAGAGTTCCAATAATATTAGCGTCTGATTACTCAGGAGAGCACCCTATGGGACCACGATTTGAAACCCTGGCGATTCACGCCGGTCAGGAGCCCGATCAAACCACTGGAGCGGTGATGACGCCCATCTACCAAACTTCAACCTACGCTCAAGAGGGGGTGGGAAAGCATAAGGGGTATGAATATTCCCGCACCGGCAATCCAACCCGGACGGCATTGGAAGCCAGTCTGGCTGCATTGGAAGGAGCGGATTACGGGCTGGCGTTCGCCTCGGGGATGGCAGCCACGGATGCGATCCTGCGTATGCTCTCCCCTGGGGATCACGTATTAGCGGGGAACGATGTCTACGGCGGAACTTTCCGATTATTTGACAAAGAATTCAAGCGCTATGGGTTGATATTTTCTTACGTGGACACGACGGACCTGGAGCAGGTAAAGGCTGGCCTAACCCCTGAGACACGCATGGTATGGCTGGAGACGCCGACCAACCCGCTGCTCAATGTGACCGACCTAACAGCAGTAGTGGAGATCATGCAGGAACAGTCCGAGCCTCCATACCTGGTGGTCGATAACACTTTTGCAACGCCATACCTGCAGAGGCCACTAGAATTAGGGGCGGATATCGTGGTACATTCGACGACCAAATACCTGGGCGGACATTCGGATGTGATCGGTGGGGCGGTGGTGACCCGGCATGAGCAAGTGCAAGCACGCCTGGCTTTTCTACAAAACGCGGCCGGCGCAGTGCCTGGACCGCTGGACTGCTTCCTGGTGCTGCGGGGTTTAAAAACGCTGCCAGTACGCATGGATCGACATGCTGAGAATGCTAAGGCGATTTCAGACCACCTGGCAAATCATCCAAAGGTGGCACAGGTGATGTACCCCACGCTGCCCTCACACCCACAGGTAAACCTCGCCAAAAGGCAAATGCTCAATGGGGGCGGCATGGTGTCCTTCATCCTGAAAGGCGGCGCGCCTGAAGCGCGCCGGGCAGCGGAAAGCACGCGGTTTTTCACGCTGGCAGAGTCCCTGGGAGGGGTAGAGTCGCTGATCGAAGTGCCGGCGGCGATGACGCACGCTTCAACGGCTGGTTCGCCGTTGGAGATCGATCCAGGGCTGGTGCGCCTTTCGGTAGGCCTGGAGCACGTTGATGACCTGCTGGAAGACCTGGAGACGGCGCTGGGGTTTTGAGTAAAAAAAAATAATTTTGAAAAACTCTCTCCAATCTGATGAGAACTTAAACAGCAGTGGGAGGAATGGTAGGGGATTTTTGGATTAAAAAATAAATAGTTCTTCCTGTTATCTCTCTGGCTTTACTTGCTAATAAGAGAGCGATCTTTTGGTGAAAGCTGAACTCAAGTTGGATATAGAACAAATGTACTTTTTTGTCAAGATTTTAGTGAAGATTTCCAGCAAGATTATATTGAACTGAATATTTATTGTAAAATCCATCACAGGAGTGAGAAAATTTATGACATGTGCGAATATCGACTGGCCTGGCGGTATACATTAAAAATGGACATCAAAGCTGTATCAATTGGAAGTGATGATTAATTGATAGGGAGAATGAGACATGAGCCCTCTTGGGCACCTGGCGATCGGCTTCGCCGCGAAGCCGATCACACCTATGGCGCCACTTTGGGCGCTGCTGCTGGCTAGCGAAGTACCTGACCTGTTGTTCTTGGGATTAGAAGCTGCCGGGATTGAATACCAGGCTATCACTCAGACCGATTTGAATCAAGGATTACAAATAATAAACCCTGGATCTAATCCCTGGTCCCATGGGCTATTCATGACCGCGGTCTGGTCGATTTTGATTGCGGGAATCGCCTTTTTCTTCTTCCGAAACCGTCGGACGAGCATCGTACTCGGGCTGATGCTCTTAAGTCACTGGGTGCTGGATTTCTTGGTCCATCCGCCTGAGCTGCCGCTTCTATTTGACGGTTCTCCATTGGTTGGACTGGGTTTGTGGAGTTCAGGCTTCGGTTTGATTATCAGTGTGATACTGGAGATCGTCCTTTTAGCTGTGGGGATAGCCATTTATTTACGGACAAGGAAACGGAAGAGCGAAAAGGCTACGGTATAAATGTTGCATATCTTTGAGGCAAACTGAATAACTGTCTTGAGGAAAAAGAACAATGCGAAAAACTGGCTTATTTATTTCACTTTTCATTGCACTGGTATTTGGAAGTGGCTGTAGTTTAATTAATTTGACTGAATCGGATCAGACAGCGCTGGATTCGCTGCGCGAGGCTGGATCTGATTTCAGCAAAATCCATCCATTCGATTTTTACCTTTACCATCCAGAAAAATCTGGCGCGGATCGGCTGTGTACTCAACTTGGCGCACAGGGTTTTCAGATTATGGTGAGGGAGGGGGCGATTGAGGGTGAATGGCTCTGCCTGGCGACTCTAAACTTCCCACCCTCTATTGAAAAATTGAGCGAACTTCAAGACCTGTTTGACCAGCTGGTAAGCCAATTTGGGGGAGAATATGATGGCTGGGAAACGGTCGTAGTTCCTTAATTGATCTGTCTTATGGTCCACATGAAATTAGTAAATGGCTTAGTGATATAAAATACTTAGAAATGAACGATCTACAACTAGAGACACCACGACTGAACCTGCGCTTGATGCAGCCATCGGATCTTGACGACCTGCTCAAAATCTTTGCTGACCCGAAGGTGATGGCCTCATTTGGCGGAGCCACATTCAACCGCGAGCAAATGGAACGCTGGATGCAGGGAAACATTGAGCATCAAGACCGATATGGTTATGGGCTCTTTTCAGTGATCTTGAAATCTGAAAAACTGTTGATCGGGGATTGTGGACTCGAAAATATGGAAATAGATAGTGATCAAGCTGCAGAACTTGGATATGATTTCCGAAGTGATTACTGGAATCAAGGTTTCGCAACCGAAGCAGCCACTGCCGTTCGTGATTTCGCTTTCGAGGTACTCCTTCTACCCCGCCTGATCAGCCTCATTCGAGTTGGAAATGAGGCATCGAGACGTGTATCCGAAAAAATAGGAATGCGATTCGTCGCAGAGATAACAAAAAATGATATTTCCTATTGGAAATATGCGATCGAGATTTCTCAATCGAAATACTTGAAGAACGCCAGGGGTAAAGAGCAAGGTGATTGAGATCAAGATTTTTTTGATCAAAAGTGATTGGGGAGAGTGTTTAAAATAATTGATTATGAAAGTGAA
>Ga0209742_10000038_pt1 | contig 66866 bp, 70 predicted proteins | sample DeeMarSeWOR38_10_FD_187462 | JGI IMG/M metagenome (GOLD analysis project Ga0209742, IMG submission 187462) | Marine sediment microbial communities from White Oak River estuary, North Carolina - WOR-3-8_10 (SPAdes) (version 2) | ecosystem: Environmental > Aquatic > Marine > Intertidal zone >...
ATTCTCCGGATCTTTTTTTAGCATCGCTTCGGAGTGCGCGATGGTTTTTTCCAGTTGTTTTTGGGCCTCGTTCCAGGCTGCCCGACGCTCGTCACCCTGACCGGCCTCTGCTTTTCCCCAGTAGACGCTGGCCCGAAGAAAGCCGACCAACGGATACGCCGGATATTCCTTTTGCAGCCTCGCAAAAGTTTTATCGGCATCCTCAAACTCGAGTCGCAGCAGCTGGTCGGCCCCCTGGCGTGCCAGGAGTTCATTTGCCGACGCACCACCCGCCAGCGAAAATAAAACCACGCCAACCAGCAAAAAGACTCGAAGACGATGCCGCAAAAATATGTTCCCGTAATAATTCATCAGATACTAATTAAGACAAATATTTTAAAAATCGGTTCATCCGCGAAAGCGGTAAATGACTCCCAATGAATAGCTTCACATCATAGACAATAAGCACGACAATTTCGCTTGTTGTTGTCATCGACCTGTAATATTTCATGGGTCTAATACCGGCTCAATAAAAACCAGCGGATTGATAAATGAGTAAACTCGGAAAAACCATCCTTACGGTCGAGGATGAGCGCCCCATTCGCGAAATGGTGCGCATGTCCCTCGAGAAGGCTGGTTTCGATGTGCTGGAGGCCGAGGATGGCGAACAGGCCATGGTCGTCATCGCCGACCACCGCCCTGACCTGGTACTGGTCGACTGGATGTTGCCGGGGATGAGTGGCATTGAACTGGCAAGGCGGCTGAAGCATGCGGATGCCACGTCAGAATTACCTATCATCATGGTCAGCGCTCGCGGGGAAGAGGAAGACAAGATTCGCGGCCTGGAAATCGGCGCTGACGATTATGTAGCCAAGCCGTTTTCCCCCCGCGAACTGATCGCCCGCATCAAGGCAGTGCTGCGACGCACGGAGCCCGGTGGTAGTGATAAACTACTGAAATTCAGGGGGCTTTCGCTGGACCCTTCAAGTCATCGCGTGACCGCGGACGACCAGGCAATACAAATGGGTCCGACCGAATTCAAACTGCTACGATTCCTGATGGGCCACCCTGAAAGGGTATATAGTCGGGCTCAATTGCTGGATAATGTCTGGGGTGCAAATGTGTATGTCGAGGAACGTACGGTAGATGTTCATATTCGACGTTTGCGCAAGGCACTGACACCAACTGGCCACGAGAACCTGATTCAGACCGTGCGTGGCTCCGGATACCGATTCTCGGAGCAGACCTGATTTGCGAAAAGGCTGGACCACAGATATCTGGCGGCTCGCGTTACTTCTGACCGCCGCTACCCTGATAGGCACCGCTGTCGGGCACCCACTGGCCGCCGTCCTGATTGCCCAGACAGGATTTATCCTGTGGCATTTCCGTGAATTGCGCCGCCTGGAACAGTGGTTGCAGAAACCCGAGAGCCACAATGTGCCCGAGGCCGAGTATGGCCTTTGGGGCGAAATCTTCGACCTACTCTATCGCTGGCGCCAGCGCTCACAGCGTCGCGAGCAAAAACTGGAGACTTTGCTCAGCCGGTTTCAACAGGCGGCATCCGCCTTGCCGGATGCGGTCGTTATTCTGCGCGGTGACAGTGTCATTGAATGGGCAAACAAAAGTGCGCAACGCTTGCTCGGGCTGAACCTGACCAAAGATATTGGTCAACCCATTGCCAACCTTGTTCGCCAGCCTGAATTCGTTTCCTACCTGAGAGCACGCGAGTACAGCACACCGCTGCAAATGGTTGCGCCCGGGCGTGAAAACCTGAGCCTGACGGTACGCATCGTTCCCTACGGCATCGGCCAGAAACTGCTGGTGGCGCGAGACGTAACCCGGTTGAAACGACTGGAAGACATGCGCCGCGATTTTGTCGCCAATATTTCACACGAAATGCGCACACCGCTCACGGTCATCACCGGGTATCTTGAAGCGCTGGTGGATCACGAACGCGAGCTATCGGACGAGTCAAGAAAATCGGTCGCACAGATGCAGGAACAAACCGCGAGAATGCAGAACCTGGTCACCGATTTATTGTTCCTATCTCGCATTGAAACCGGTCCACGCACCAGCACCTGGGAATCGGTAGCAGTACCCGCCATGCTCAGCGCTATCCGCGAGGACGCCCGGGCGCTTAGCGGCGATGAAAAACATAACATTGGACTCGATATCGATAATTCGATCTGGCTGCGCGGAAACGAAACCGAGCTTCGCAGTGCATTCTCCAACCTCATCTTCAATGCCGTACGTTACACACCAGCAGGCGGCAGTATCGACATCAAGTGGTGGGCCGATGACGATGGCGCTCATTTTTCGGTCAGTGACAGCGGCATTGGTATCCCGATACGACATATTCCCCGACTGACCGAGCGCTTTTACCGGGTCGATACGGCACGCTCCCGCGAACGCGGCGGAACCGGGCTTGGATTGGCGATTGTGAAACACGTCCTGCAGCGTCACGATGCCACGCTGAAGATCGAGAGCGCGGAAAACCGCGGCAGCACCTTTACCTGTAATTTCCCAGCTGAAATGATTATCCAGCAGGAAGCCAAAACTGATACTAAAGCGGTCAACTAGACCATTCGTTTGTCACGTAACTGTCACAAACCATTCATCGAGCTGTCATTTTCTTTCGGCATATTAGCGCCGCGAATATCAGAAACTGCGACTCATTGTTGAAAGGAGAAAATCTCAAATGAAACTGGCATCCAGTATTATCGCCATCGGCTTTGTTGCTACCTCCGTGGTGGGCACAAACGCTCTGGCGGCGCAAAAGGTCGACCCGAAACTGCCTGTCTATAAGACGGCCAGCGGTGTATCGGGCAACCTGTCCAGCGTTGGTTCCGACACGCTGGCAAACCTGATGACCCTGTGGGCGGAAGAATTCAAGCGCGCCTACCCGAACGTCAATATACAGATCCAGGCAGCCGGTTCCTCCACTGCTCCGCCTGCTTTAACTGAGCACACCTCCAACATCGGCCCGATGAGCCGCCAGATGAAGAGCAAGGAAGAAGAGGCGTTTGAGAAGAAGCACGGCTACAAGGCAACCCCGATTCGCGTTGCCATCGACGCGCTGGCCGTTTATGTCCACAAGGACAACCCGATTAAGGGCATGTCGATTCCCGAAGTCGACGCAATCTTCTCGTCGACGCGCAAGTGTGGTCACAGCAGTGATGTCACTCAGTGGGGCCAGGTTGGTCTTACCGGAGCATGGCAGAGCCGTGGCATTCAGCTCTACGGTCGTAACTCGGTATCCGGCACTTACGGATACTTCAAAAAGAAGGGTCTGTGCAAAGGCGACTTCAAAAACAACGTAAATGAGCAGCCTGGATCGGCTTCAGTCGTTCAGTCTGTTTCGGTTTCATTGAATGGAATCGGTTATTCCGGAATCGGCTACAAGACCTCTGGTGTTAAAGCAGTTGCGCTGACCAGGAAGCCTGGCGATCCCTTTATCGAAGCGAGTTCGGAAAATGCAATCAGCGGCAAGTACCCGCTGTCTCGCTACCTGTACATCTACGTTAACAAGCACCCGAACAAGCCACTGCCCCCGCTGGAGCGCGAGTTCGTCAAGCTGATACTGTCCAAGGCCGGTCAGCAGGTCGTCATCAAGGACGGCTACATTCCGCTGCCAAACAGTGTTGTCCAGAAGGAACTGGCCAAGCTGAATTAAGTTTGGCTTATACCGGAAATCGAAACGCCCCGCCAAGCGGGGCGTTTTTTCTTTCTAAATAGTGATAGCAAAGATCTGCAACTAACTTATTTTTAACAAAAAAATAAACTTGGTGCCCAATCAGCAATAATTGTCATGGAAATGTCATAATTCATCACTATGATGCGCGCGATGACCGCAGCTGACAAAACCCAGTCCGCTTCAGAAGCCCGTCTGCAGGGGCAGCTGGCCCATCGCCGCCTGAGATTTATCAAGGACAAAATCGCCTATCATGGCGTTACCCTAGGTGGCCTGAGCGTCATCGCCGCTATCACCCTTATCTTTTTCTACCTGCTCTACGTTGTGATTCCGCTGCTCCAGGGTGTCGATATCGAGCAAAAGGCCAAGTTCCTGGCGCCGGCGCAGGGCAAGACCCTGGCACTATCTCTCGAGGAGCAGGCAGAGATTGGCATACGCCTGACCGACGCGGGCCACGCAATCTTTTTCGGTACCGAAACCGGCGAAGTCGTTGACGACATCGCGCTGCCAATCGCTCGTGGCACGACTGTGACCAGTATTGCCAGGGGCGAGGCCGGGAAAAATATATTTGCGCTGGGCCTGAGCAACGGCCGGGCGTTGGTATTCCAGATTAAATACGGTGTCACCTTCCCCAACAACGTTCGGCTGATCACGCCAAGAATCGAGTACCCGCTCGGCGATAAAACGATCAAGCTGAACTCGCGCCGCAAGCCAGTTGTAAAAATCGCCGTTCAACAAAACGATGAAAGCGCTACCGTCGTCTCTGTTAGCGATTCTCAAGTCGCGTTAACTCATTTCAGCAAGGGCGAAGGCCTGCTCGATGAGGATGGAACCTGGCAGCAAAACAACGTTGACCTGCCGTCTGTAGACGGAAGCGTAGACTATGTATTGCTCGATCCGGACCAGCGTCGACTCTATCTGGCCGACACCAAGGGTGTTATCAATTTCTTCGATACCAGTAACAAGCAGGAACCGAAAGTCATTGAACGCATCACCCTGACCAAAGGTAAAGTTCAACTGACCACGCTGGAGTTTCTCTCAGGTAGCATTTCGCTGATCGCCGGATTTTCTGATGGTCGCCTTGCCCAGTGGTTCCCGGTTCGCGACGAACAGAACATTGAGCATCTGAAAGAGGTTCGAAGTTTCCGCAATCAGCGCAGCGGTATGACGCGCGTCGCGACGGAATATTTTAGAAAGGGATTTCTCGCCGCAGATACCAGCGGCAACATTGGCGTCTACCACGCCACGGCCGAGCGCAATCTCACTGTCGAGCAAGTGTCGGATGAGCCCATCAGTCAATTGGCGATAGCGCCACGAAGTAACGCCATGCTGGTTGAAGACAACATCGGCAATATCAGCTTCTGGCGTATTCACAATGAACACCCCGAGGTTTCCTGGTCATCACTCTGGGGCAAGGTTTGGTACGAGGGTTACGATGAACCTAAGCACATCTGGCAATCCTCCTCGGCCAGCAACGATTTTGAACCAAAATTCAGCCTGACCCCACTGGCCTTTGGTACGCTGAAGGCGGCGTTTTACGCCATGATAGTTGCTATCCCCCTATCGATTTTCGGTGCTGTATTTACTGCTTACTTCATGGCACCGCGCATGCGCCAGTACGTAAAGCCGACGATCGAGATCATGGAGGCCCTGCCAACGGTTATTCTGGGTTTCCTTGCTGGTCTGTGGCTTGCGCCCTACCTGGAAAAACACCTGCCAGGCATATTCGCGCTGCTAATCATCATGCCTGTCGGCGTGGTTCTGTTCTCCTATCTATGGTCCCGCCTGCCCGGTAAGTACCGTCACCTGGTGCCTGAAGGATGGCAGGGCGCCCTGCTGTTACCGATTGTCTTTTTCCTGGGATGGCTTGCGCTTGCAGCAAGCGGGCCGATGGAAGACTGGTTCTTTGGCGGCGATATGCCGCTCTGGCTGAGCAACGAACTGGGGGTCAACTACGATCAGCGCAATGCCATAGTTGTTGGTCTGGCGATGGGCTTCGCGGTAATCCCGACTATCTTCTCTATCGCTGAAGATGCCATCTTTGCGGTGCCAAGGCATTTAACCAATGGTTCTCTTGCGCTGGGTGCCACCCCCTGGCAAACCCTGATCCGGGTGGTACTGCTAACTGCCAGCCCGGGTATTTTTTCCGCAATTATGATCGGCATGGGCCGCGCCGTTGGCGAAACCATGATCGTGCTGATGGCGACCGGTAACACGCCGGTACTGGATCTCAGCATGTTCCAGGGTATGCGCACCCTTTCCGCAAACATCGCGGTTGAAATGCCGGAGTCGGAGCTGAACAGTACTCACTATCGCGTGTTGTTCCTTGCTGGCCTGGTTCTGTTCCTGTTCACGTTTATGTTCAACACGATGGCAGAAGTTATTCGCCAACGTTTACGCACCAAGTACAGTTCACTGTAGGTTAGATAATGAGAGACTGGTTTAAAAGCGGTGACCCCTGGATCTGGCTGACAGCTTCAACCGTAAGCGTGAGTATTATTATGGTGGTTGGCCTGCTGTTGCTGATAGCGGCCCGCGGCCTGGTGTACTTCTGGCCTGCAGACGTGATCGAGGCGCAGTACCTGGCGGGCGACAACACAACCATACGCATTATTGGTGAAGTCACGGACAGCGAGGTCGTTGCCACCACCCGACTCAAGGATATGGGAGTCACCAATCTGCCGGATCTGCCGATGGTAGAACGACACCTGGTAAAAGTCGGAAACCGTGATCTGACCGGTCGAGATTTTCGATGGATAGCCCAGCCGTTGATAAAAGAACAAACAGCCCCGGAATCGATAGTGGTTGTCGAGCGGCGCGAATGGGGTAACGCTTACGGCTACCTGAAATCAATTCGTGAAAACGGCACCGATATCGCCCAGGGTGATGGTGTGATGGAAGCACTGGAACCCAGGCTGGAGCGTGCGCTGACACTACATGGCCAGATCGAGGAAATCGAGAAACACGACATCGGTGCGATCAACTATGGTCTAGAGAGACTGCGCCTGCGGGAACGTTACCTGGAGCTGAACGAAATAACGGATCCGCAAAAACGCAAGGAAATCGAGGACGACAAGAAGTCACTCAATTCACAGTATGGCGAGTTGCAGAGCAAGCTCGGCGCCCTGTACCAGGACATCCAGCGTGACGCATTGGTAATCGACACTGCCGACGGTTCCAGCTTGCAGGTACCACTGGCCAAAGTTGTCAGAATCTACCAGCCTAATGCCATGGGTACGTTCGCCAAGACCGGATACTATCTTTCCAAGGTATGGGAGTTTGTCTCTGACGATCCACGGGAAGCGAACACGGAAGGAGGCATCTTTCCGGCGATTTTCGGCACCGTGCTGATGGTCATCATCATGTCTATTATCGTCACCCCGTTTGGTGTCGTGGCGGCGGTCTACCTGCGTGAATACGCCAAGCAGGGCTGGCTCACACGCACCATTCGCATCGCTGTAAACAATCTCGCAGGTGTGCCATCAATTGTCTACGGTGTATTTGGCCTGGGATTCTTTGTCTACTTCCTGGGTGGCAATCTTGACCAGCTATTCTACCCGGAAGCCCTGCCGGCACCGACCTTTGGCACGCCGGGTATTATGTGGGCCTCGCTGACCCTGGCCATTCTTACCCTCCCCGTTGTCATCGTTGCGACCGAGGAAGGCCTGTCACGTATACCCCGCTCCATCCGTGAGGGCAGCCTGGCACTGGGTGCCACCAAGGCTGAAACCCTGTGGCGCACAGTAATGCCAATGGCCAGCCCGGCGATGATGACCGGGCTAATCCTGGCAGTGGCGCGTGCCGCTGGCGAGGTAGCGCCGCTCATGCTGGTGGGCGTGGTCAAACTCGCCCCGTCGCTGCCACTGGACACCAACTTCCCGTTCCTGCACATGGAGCGAAAATTCATGCATCTCGGTTTTCATATCTACGATGTAGGCTTCCAAAGTCCTAATGTCGAAGCCGCCCGACCGCTGGTTTATGCTACCGCGCTACTGCTGGTACTGGTCATTATCTTGCTGAATCTCGCGGCAATCGGAATACGTAATCACCTGCGAGAAAAATATCGCAGCCTTGAGGGTTAACAGATGAGTATCAACTCGGAAACCAACGACAAAGAAAATAAAAGCGGTGCCCGCACTCACGGCATTGATATCAGCGCCCTGGATCGATCTGATGACAACATCGGAATCGAACAGGAAACGATTTCGCTGGAGGTCAGGGACCTCGACCTGTTTTATGGCGAAAGTCAGGCGCTTAAGAAGATCAATATCCAGATTCCGCAGAACCGGGTGACCGCCTTCATTGGCCCCAGCGGTTGCGGAAAGTCCACGCTGTTGCGCTGTTTTAACCGGATGAATGATCTTGTCGATGGCTGCCGCATTGACGGGCAGTTGATGCTGGAAGGTCAGGACATCTACGAGAAAGGTGTCAACGTGGCTGACCTCCGTCGCCGGGTTGGCATGGTATTCCAGAAACCCAATCCGTTTCCAAAGTCCATCTTTGAAAACGTCGCCTATGGCCTGCGCATACAGGGCGTAAACAACCGTCGTGTACTGGAGGAAGCGGTCGAAAACGCCTTGAAGGGCGCCGCACTCTGGGACGAGGTCAAGGACCGGCTGAACGACAACGCGCTGGGTCTCTCCGGTGGTCAGCAACAACGCCTGGTTATCGCGCGAGCGATTGCCGTCGAACCGGAAGTCCTGCTGCTGGACGAACCGGCATCCGCTCTGGACCCGATTTCCACGCTCAAAATTGAAGAACTGATCTACGAATTAAAAGAGAAGTACACTATAGTGATCGTAACGCACAATATGCAGCAGGCAGCGCGTGTTTCTGACTACACCGCCTTTATGTACATCGGGGAACTAGTGGAGTTTGGCGACACCAATTCGCTATTCACGATCCCGCAGAAGAAGCAGACAGAAGACTATATTACTGGCCGCTACGGATAATTGATTTCTGAAAGGAGCCGACAATGGACAAATCTCATCTGGGCCAACATATTTCCCAGCAGTTTAACGAAGAGCTGGAGGACATCCGCAATCGCGTGATGGCGATGGGTGGCCTGGTAGAACGTCAGCTGGAAGACGCCATCGAAGCCTTGACCGAGGGCAACGCCGAGCTGGGCGAAGTGGTCATTACCAATGACTACAAGGTCAACGCCATGGAAGTGGCGATTGACGAGGAGTGCAACCAGATCCTGGCACGCCGTCAACCGGCTGCCGGTGACCTGCGGCTCATCGTCGCGGTGATCAAGACCATTACCGATCTCGAGCGTATCGGCGATCTGGCCGAGCGCGTCGGGCGCATGGCGACCCGGCTGTCAGTCGAGAATGACTCGAAAAACCCGAAGATCGACATGCGCCACCTCGGCAATCACGTCAAGCAAATGCTGCACGATGCCCTGGACGCTTTCGCTCGAATGGATGTTGAAGCTGCGGTGAACGTAGCCAAGCAGGACCCGCAGGCCGACAAGGAATACGAAGGCATTATTCGCCAACTGATTACCTACATGATGGAAGACCCGCGCACCATCACGCCCTGCATCGACTACATCTGGGCCGCGCGGGCGATGGAGCGCATCGGCGACCATGCCGGAAATATCTGCGAGTACATTGTTTACCTGGTGCAAGGAAAAGATGTGCGTCACACAAGCCTTGACCAGATGGAGAAGGCGGCACATCAGAAGCGCAGCTGATCTCCCTGCGGTTTATCAGTTCTGCTCGATCGCCCTTTTAAGACTGGCGAGAATGTCTTCCATGTTTAGCGGGTAGTAAAGCGCGTCGAAAATATTGAATCTTTCTTTCAGGCGATTCAGGTTGGATTCGTGCTCTCGCTCAAGAAATACAATCACCCGGGTTTGCGGACTGGTGCTCTGCAATTTTGCCAGCAATGGTTCCAGATTACTGACCCGGTCACGAAAACCCGGGTCATAATTCAGCTCCGTACATATGATATCCGGCTTCTCGGACTTTAGCTTTGACAGCGCCTTGCGCATTGACTGGACAACGGTAACGTCAAGCCCGAGTTTCGCGAAATCCTGCGAGTAGACCGGTACTCCGCCCTGATCAACAATAAACATCAACTTGGTCATTTCCGGTCTGTCCTTTCACATTGCCGACGAAGGGTATTTGCACTTTTCTGCAAATAAAATTGTTACTAGAATCCCTGCTTCCATTTTGTTGACGAAAAAAACTCTGAAAGGCTGAATTACTAACCATGAAAATCAGGATCACCATCGATGATAATTCACACGAGATTGACGTGCCAGAAGAGGTCATGACCGATGGCAAACCGTTTTTTGACAAAATGGACAACGACATGGATCGCGGCTGGCAAATGGGCGCTGACTATGTCGACAGCCCCAACCTGACCCAACGTTGCCAGATCGCGGCCGACCGGATACTCGATGCCATTGGCACCGAGAACGAAAACCTGATGATGCTGATGGCCGGCTACATTCTGGATCGCGTACCTGACGCTATCGAGCTGATCATCGACACCAGCGGCGAAATCCAGAACACAGAGATTATCCAGGGTGGTCATGCACGCACTACCCAACCGGCGGCGCCTAAAACCAAACTGTCAAAAATTGATGCCCTCGCACAGGCCAACAAGGATGTTGGCAAGGTATATAAAGTCGGACGCTCGTGGCGCTTCGCGATATATGACCAATCCGCAGATGAATGGATTGAATCTCCACTGATGGACAATAAAGATCAGGCGGACGAACTTCGAAACAAGGCATTCCAGTCGCGCTACCGTGATCTTACCGGGGAAGGCTAGGCAACAACGACCCGGCTCGGCATCAGGGCTGGAAACGCACCTCAACCGACTGGTTCTTGTGCACGTTTACCAGCTTGTAGGGATATTCAGGATCGCGATTGGGTTTGATCGTCACCATCTCCCCCGCCTGCCAGGCGGAAATAATCTCGACAAAGCCCTCGTACACCTGCCAGCGCGAACCGTCATCCAGAACCACACTTGCCGAGGCGGGATCGACTTCACCAACAGAATGGCCGCGACTGTCCCCGGTATAGCTCGCCATCACTCATCGTCTCCGTCGGACTTTTGTTCAAACGATAACGCTACCGAATTAATACAGTATCGCTGACCTGTGGGCCGCGGCCCGTCTTCAAACACGTGACCGAGATGCGCGTCACACTTCGAACACACCACTTCGCGCCGGCGCATACCGTGGCTGGAATCGACATGCTCCTCAACGGCATCTCCGGTAATCGGCTGCCAGAAACTTGGCCAGCCTGTACCAGAGTCAAACTTGGTATCGGCGTCAAATAATGGCGCACCGCAACAGACACAGCGGTACTTGCCGGCGGACTTGTTGTTGACATATTCACCGGTAAAGGGTCGCTCAGTACCCTGGCCCCGGCAGACATCATATTGTTCCGGGGTTAGCTGTTCGCGCCACTCGGAATCGGGTCTTTTAATTTTCTCAGTCATACGCTTTCCTCTCCCAGGGCCGTAATGCGACCTGGAAATCACAATATCGCTGCGATTGGGCTTGGCTCACGGACTTTAACAGCTTCCAACCTGGCTTTCCGGCCTACCGGGATGACCATGATAAATACCCTGTTTTTGGTGCCGTTTGTCCGCCGACCTACCAGCCTTGTCCGCTGTCTTTAGGGTGCCCCCGACTTCTATGCTACTAGTTATACAGTTAAGCAAGCAGTAAAGATTTTCTGCCTGCCTTTTTTGCCATCCGGCTGGAACCATTTTGGGTTTGCAGGTGTGTAGATTTAAGAAGCGAATTAGAGACCCGGATATTTAGCCACTTAAGATTTTGTGAGCATTTTCAGTAAAATTTGCCCTCGTTGCGCTGGTGAAAACCCGGTGTCGGGTTCCCGTTGCCAGTGTGGCTTCGTATTCGACGGATCGGCCACCACTGGCTCGATTGAAGCCCTTGATATCGCCTTGCAGGAGACCGAGGTCTACGCCGAATACCTCCAGGTGCGCATGCTCCAGGCAAAAGAAATTGCCGAGGTAGCCATTGCCGAACAGGCACGCTCGCCGGATGACGCAGCCAAGTCCAGCGCTGCTGCGGAGGCCAACACCGAGTTCAAGGCAGCCAAAAAAGAATACGACGAACAAATGGCGTTGGTAGCACAGCTACGGCGCGAGTCCCTGGTTTCCAGGGATGCCGAGACACACAAGGCTCAGGCTGCCGCATGGGCAAAGGCCGCGCAGTTGGCCAGTGCAAAAAAACTGGAGCAAAAAAATGTAGCAGTGGCGCCCAAAAAAACGCCCGCTTCCTCAGCGAAACCTGCCGCAGCAAAAGTAACCAAAACAGCCGGGTCGACACCAGCCCCCACCAGACCCGTCGCCGCGATCAAACCGGCTACAAGTCAGTCAGCACCATCACCGGCAATGCGTCAGAAAATGGCGGATGCGGCCAACTGCGCCGCTCAGCGATCCCGCGCTCAACAGGCGGCACAGAAACCGGTAGCCGTACAACCGAAAAATACCGCTTCTGCCCCAATGGCGGCAAAAAAGGCTCCGCCCCGGTCCGCGGTCACGACGCAACCAAAAACGCTACCGCGCCTAAACGCTAACGAGAAAGAATGCCCCAACTGTACCGCCGTCGTGCCAGCGAAAACCCAGGAATGTAAATGCGGGTTTGGTTTTGCCCAGGGCGCGGAGAAAATGGATGGCGTCGGCCTTAGCGAAGAAGATCGCGCACTCCTGCAGCAGTTTCAACCAGCGAACGGTAACTAGTCGTCCATCTCTTCCCGGCCACCTCCTCTGCGCGCGATCCTGATGCGCCATAGGACAATCGGCCACAGATACATTCTTGCCAACACCTCGGTGACGCCATCAGCCGGCGCCAACGAGCCTTCGCCTGCAGCGCGTCGGCTGCCGATGATTGCCAGTAGTGCCAAACCCGCGATTGGCCATATAGCGATCAAAATGACTATCACAAGCTCCCACATCCGGTCTGAAATTCCTGTTCTGAACTGTACTGGCTGATTCTATCAAAAACAGTGCGCCCAGCTCGTGAAAAGCTGGTATTCCTTCCACGCTTAACCGAAAATAGGTCGCCTTGAAGTCGACTGAACACGAAAGAATGTCCCGGATCGAAAAGAAACTCCTGCACTATACCGGTCGCGCCATTGCCGACTACAACATGATCCAGGACGGGGACCGGGTGCTGGTCTGCGTTTCCGGAGGCAAAGATTCATTTACCATGTTGCGCCTGCTGCACCTGCTACGCATGCGCAGCAACAAGCAATTTGAGCTGTTTGCGCTCACACTCGACCAGGCGCAACCGGGATGGGATGACAGCGGATTGAAGGCCTGGCTCAACCAGAATGGCTACGCCCATGAAATCCTTCATCGGGATACCTACTCCGTGGTGATCGACAAGATACCGGATGGAAAAACCTACTGCTCCCTTTGCTCGCGCCTGCGTCGCGGTCATATTTACCGCTACGCGAAAGACCACGGATTCAACAAAGTTGCACTGGGACATCATCGCGACGACTTGATCGAGAGCCTGCTCATGTCGATTCTCTACAGCGGCGAAATACGCTCAATGCCGCCAAAGCTTCTGACCAACGACAAGCACCACATCGTGATCCGGCCACTCGCCTACTGCCAGGAGTCCGACATCATTGCTTATGCCGGTGAACAGATTTTCCCGATAATTCCCTGCAATCTCTGCGGCTCGCAGAAAAACATGACGCGGGGCCGGGTGAAGGAGCTAATCGCGACCCTGGCCCTCGACAATCCGAAGGTGCCAAGTAACATGCTGAACGCCATCGGCAATGTTCGCCAGAGCCAGTTGATGGACGAAAACCTTTGGAATTACAAAGACTTGGAGAGTGAACTGATACCGTATCCTGGACCCCGCCAAGAGCCGAAAAAACAGGCTAGACTTAATATGGTCGGGGTCAAATTAGAATCAGGCTAGGTTCTGTAGCATTACGTTAACAACAGACAAGCGGAATCGCCTAAAAAAGAGTTAGAGATTACGGGGACGCAATAGCCGCACTCAATTTGTCCGTACACCGTTCTCGAGGCGGGCTCATATTTTGGCAAGGCTATGCGAGCAGTATTTTTATGAAGCAGAAGATACACACGAGCGACCTGAAAATCGGAATGTATGTTTCCGAACTGGATCGTCCGTGGACCAGCACGCACTTTCTTTTCCAGGGCTTTGAAGTTCGGGATGCTGAGCTCCTGCAAGAAGTCAAAAACGCCTGTGAATATGTCTACATCGATACTGAGAAAGGCCCTGCGTTAAAAGAAAGCGCTAAACCCAAACCGCCCAGCCCCCAAACCAGCACCAGGGTTGTCATCGAGGATGACTTCAATCCCGACCTCAGCTATGTCCTGAAAGGCCCGCCTACCAAAAAGCGCTGGCAACCGGAGGAAGCGACGCTGGAAGAAGAGCTGCCGGTCGCCAAGAAGATTGAAACCGAGACCCGCACCGTACTCTACAGCACCCTCGAAGACGTACGCCTCGGCCGCACCATCGACAGTGTTGCGACGAAAGCAGTTATCGCCGATATGGTGGAAAGCATCATTCGCAATCCCGACGCCATGGGTGTTTTGTCACAGTTGAAAGATTCAGATGAATATACTGCCCTTCACAGCGTCCGCGTCTGCATTCTGGCGCTGACCTTTGGTCGCCATCTTGATATGACCCGCGAGGAGCTGAACCTGCTTGGCATTGGCGCCCTGCTCCATGATGTTGGCAAGATGCGTGTACCCAATGAAATTCTCAACAAAAAAGACCGGCTCACCGAAAAAGAATTCGACATTATGAAGACCCATGTCCCGCTTGGCGTTGAAGTACTGCAGAACACACCCGGCATTCCTCACGCGGCGATCGAAGTGGCGGCCAATCATCACGAACGTTATGGCGGTGGTGGTTATGCCAATGGCAAGGAAGGTGACGGCATCGGTGTTTTTGGCATGATTGGCGGCGTGGTCGATTGTTACGACGCAATTACCAGTGACCGGTCATACCACAAAGGCATGACTTCTTACGACGCTCTGTCGAAAATGTACCAGTGGCGCAACTCGGCATTCCATCCCGGACTGATTGAACAATTTATCCAATGCATGGGTGTCTATCCCATAGGCAGCCTGGTCGAACTTTCCACTGGCGCTATCGGTGTTGTGGCGACAGTCAACCGCGCCCGACGCCTGAAACCTCGCATCGCGTTAATACTCAATTCAAACAAGGAGCCTTTCGACGCGGTGAAAGTGGTCGACCTGATGGCTGAGGCAACGCGAAACCCGGGCAACCCACCCGAAATCAAGAAAGTTATCCCGGCGGGCCAATACGGCATCATGCCGTCTGACTACCTGCCCCTGATTGGTACAGAAGAAGTCAGCCACGGCGAGTAAAATTCTTCCGGGGTGAGCCCGGTAGATCTTCAGCAATTGCTGCCTCACAAACAATCGACGCTAATTGACCGGCAATCGCTTGCCCTCGGCAGGTGGTAATCTAGACTTTAACAAACACCCAATGACACAGGATCCAGTTATGGTTTTCGGATTAGGCAAAGAACGTCGGCAATACGAGCGTAAGGAAGTTGAACGCAAGGCAATCGTTTCGCTGGATGGCCACGAAACCACGGTACTGACTGGAGACATCAGCCAGGGCGGCGCATTCCTCAAACGTGGCAGCGAGCCCTTACCAAGCGAAGGCGCCGAGATCTATGTCGACATCCAGACAGACGTTCCCGGCGAAGAACCGATGGTCGCACGAGCCAGGGTTGTGCGGGTAACCGAGGAAGGCATCGGTATCGTTTTCGTGGACTAGCTTTCTGCCAATATTATCAACTCTTACAGGGCCGTCGAAACCAGCCAGCACGGTTAGTTATAGTTCTCAGCCTGTTAAGGTAAAGTTGTAGTTACTCAACAGGAATCTCCGCGGTTTGAAACAGGCCATCAAAGGCATTCTTGTCCCGATTCAGGATAGCGTCAGGGACCTGCTGCCAATCATTGTTGTCATTGCTTTCTTTCAGTACGCCGTACTACAGCAACCAATCCCCAATCTTGGTGAAATTCTGACCGGCACCCTTCTGGTCATCCTTGGCCTGACCTTGTTTATTCGCGGCCTCGAAATCGGCCTTTTCCCCATTGGCGAAGCCATGGCCTATGGTTTTGCCCGCAAGGGCAGCCTCGCCTGGTTGGTCATTTTTGCCTTTGCACTGGGATTCGGCACAACCATCGCTGAGCCGGCACTGATTGCGGTAGCGGCTGAAGCCGCCGATGTCGCCGCAGTAGGCGGTATGATTGAGAATCAAACGGACTCGCGTCAATCGTACGCGCTCGGTTTGCGTATTACGGTTGCCTTGTCGGTCGGCATTGCCATCGTTGTTGGTGTTATCCGTATTGTCAAAGGTTGGCCAATTCACTATCTGATCATCACCGGGTATGTCGGCGTGGTCGTGATGACCGGTTTCGCCCCGAAGGAAATTATCGGTATCGCCTATGATTCGGGCGGCGTCACCACCTCGACTGTTACCGTGCCCCTGGTGACGGCACTCGGGGTTGGCCTGGCATCAAGCATCAAGGGTCGCAACCCCATGATCGATGGCTTTGGCCTGATAGCCTTTGCGTCACTCACCCCGATGATTTTCGTCATGGTCTACGGCATGGTGGTCTGATGCAGCTGACCCGCGACATCTTCTTCACCCTGCTGCTTACGCTTCGAGATATAATCCCGATTCTGGCTATACTGCTTGGCTTTCAGCTATTGGTGCTCAAACGCCCCATTCCCAACCTGAGGCGAACGATCATCGGTTTTGTTTACGTTCTGTTGGGCCTGGGCCTTTTCCTGGTCGGCCTTGAAAAAGCGCTCTTCCCGCTGGGGAAACTGATGGCGCGCCAGCTGACGGATCCCGAGTTTATCCAGCACGGTCTGGACTCGGTCTCCGGAATCTTGCAATGGCAGGACTACATGTGGGTTTACCTGTTCGCTGCAGCGATCGGCTTTGCCACCACTGTGGCGGAGCCCTCCCTGATCGCGGTCGCGATCAAGGCACAGGCAGTTTCGGGCGGTGCCATCAGTACGTGGGGCCTGCGCCTGGCAGTCGCGATTGGCGTCGCCATCGGTATCTCGCTCGGAACCTTTCGCATCGTCACCGGCACACCGCTGCATTACTACATTATCGCCGGCTATATCATTATCATTTTTCAAACCATGTTTGCGCCCAGGCTGATTATCGCGCTGGCGTACGATTCGGGTGGCGTCACCACCTCAACGGTCACCGTGCCGCTAGTGACAGCTTTGGGTCTCGGCCTGGCCAGCACTGTTCCCGGACGTAGCGCACTGATTGACGGGTTCGGTTTGATTGCGTTTGCCAGCCTGTTTCCCATGATTACGGTGATGGGCTATGCTCAAATCGTGCAATGGCGCGAGAGAAAATCTGCATCTCACCAACGCAAGGAAATTCCCCGAGATGAAAACTAACTTGTCGCCTGAATCAGGAGGTTAACTGATATGCATTTCAAATTGCTTATCGCACTGGTCGAAGACCATAAAACCGAGCCGGTAATGAAAGCTGCCCGCGAAGCCGGGGCCAAGGGCGCCACCGTACTCAACCAGGCGCGCGGTGAAGGCATCGATACGCCGAAAACCTTTCTTGGACTCAGTCTCGAAACCCAGCGGGACATGGTGATGTTTCTGGTAGAAGAGCACCTAAGCCGGGCCATCCTAGAAAAGATTGCCGAGGTTGGCGAATTCGAGAGCAAACCGGGAACCGGTATCGCGTTTCAGATTGATGTTGAAGATGCGGTCGGTGTGACGCACCAGATTGCAGAACTGAAAGAAGTGGTGGAGGAAAAGATATGAGTGAGAACGAAATCATTCGTGTGCGGGACGTGATGAAAAAGAAATTCGACCTGGTTGAAGGCCTGACGACGGTGTCCGAGGCACTCAGGACGATGAAGCATGTCGACACCAAATGCCTCCTGGTCAACAAGCGTCACGACAATGATGAATACGGAATCGTGCTCATTTCGGATATTGCACGCGGTGTGCTCGCGGTAGATCGTGCACCGGATCGTGTCAATATTTATGAAATTATGTCCAAGCCCGTAGTCACTGTCGATCCGGATATGGATATACGCTACTGCGCACGCATGTTCGACAAGTTCGGCCTGTCACGCGCACCGGTTGTCGAAAACAAGGAGCTGATTGGCATTGTCAGTTACACGGATATGGTGTTGCAGGGCATGTGCAGACAGCTCGAGATTGAATAGTCAGAAATTACTTTAGCTTTTTTATTCGATTTTCGGCATACATTCGAGCCGAGTCGGCATAACCCGTGCCAGGAATGGTATGCCCCCACAAAAGAAGCTATTTTTATTTGCTGGCAGAAACGTAGACTGATCCCAGTTACACGCCGTGAGTCGAAACGACGGTAAGCAATCCCCCTGCAATTAAATGAAAGGAGGTTGTGATGAGAGAACGGCTCTACTTTCTGTTACCCGATGTCAAACACGCCCAATCGACCATGCGCCATCTGCTCCTGGCGCGGATTGAGGAACGGCACGTCCACGTAATGGCGAAAGACGGTACCGATATCAAGGATCTGCCGCCAGCCACGTTAGGCCAAAAGAGCGATTTCTACCATGCCATGGCGCTTGGAATCATCGTTGGCGGCATTACCGGCATTGCCGGCGGCTTCACCGTCTACCTGTTTCCTCCGGACGGCATGAATGTCACCTTGAGTGTCGTTGCGCTATTCGCAATGCTGGGATCCATCTTCGGAATCTGGACCTCCGGACTGATCGGCACCGATGTGCCGAATACACAGTTGGCGAGATTTCATCGGCCTATTGCCAGGGGTAAAATATTGATGATGGTCGACGTGCCGCGCGACAAGGTGGGCGAAATCAGGTCGATTATGAAGAAGCAGCATCCCGAAGCCAGTGACAACGGGGTGGATGCGATGTACCCGGTTTTTCCATGAAATTGTGATGAAAGTAACCCTGCACAGGCGCCATTCGGCGCCTGTTTTTTTGCGTTCGCCGGAACACGGTGACCACCAATTTCAAACTGGTATACTGTCGGCACAAAATTTCCCTAAGGAGGACGACAATAATGAATGCCTTTCGAAAAATGTCTCGCACAGTCAGCCTGGTAGTTATCACCGCATTTCTTGGACTGGGACTGCACCTGCCGGCCCAGGCGGCCATCGTCGGTACCGACGCCACCATTCACGCCAGCCAGAATTCCCAGGCCCATGACCTGCTGGCACGCCAGGATGTCCGTGACCAGTTGGTACAGATGGGCGTAAACCCGGACGACGCCCTGGCCCGTATCAACAGTATGAGTGAACAGGAAGTCGCCGCACTCAATGGCAAACTGAAAGAACTGCCGGCGGGTGGCGATATCGTCAGTACAGTTGCCCTGATCTTCCTGGTCCTGCTGTTTACCGACATCATGGGTTGGACCGATATCTTCCCGTTCGTGAAAGGCAAAAAATAGCATTGCAGGCAGGTAGTAACACACGGGCCGCCGGCGTCTCCGCCGGCGGCCTTTTCATTGCGCTAGCTTTACTGCTAACGGCTTGTAGTCATTCTCCGGTATTACCCTCATCAGCCCTCGGCAACCTGCCGCCGGTTGTAGAACTCCGACAGACGCCATTCTTTCCGCAAGAACGCTATCAGTGCGGGCCGGCAGCGCTGGCCACCGGCCTCACCCACGCCGGCGTCGACATCACGGCGGAGCAACTGGTGCCTGAAGTTTACTTGCCCGCACGCGAGGGCAGCCTTCAAGCGGAACTACTGGCGGCAACACGTCGCCATGACCGCTTACCCTATGTGATACGCCCGAATATGGAAGACCTGCTAGGTGAGCTTGCTGACGGAAACCCGGTGCTGGTGCTACAGAACCTGGGGCTCGACTGGTATCCGAAATGGCATTACGCGGTCGTTGTTGGCTACGATCTTGACGCACAGCAGATGGTGTTGCGATCCGGCGTCACCCAACGCAAGACCCTGTCATTCAGCCTGTTTGACCGCACCTGGCAACGTGGCAATCGATGGGCGATGGTCATCACCCATCCTGCCAAAGTGCCGATCACCGCGACCGAGGCAGGCTACCTGAAAGCGGTGCTACCGTTTGAACAGACGGGAAAATGGAAGACGGCGAACACCGCTTACCAAACGGCGGCGAAGCGATGGCCACAAAGCCTCGGCGCCGTGATGGGGACTGGCAACACTTTCTATCGGCTAGGAAAGACTAGCGATGCCGAACAGGCATACCGCGCTGCGCTCAAACTGGATATCGAACACGCACCGGCACACAACAACCTGGCCCAGGTCCTACTCGAGCGCCGACAACTCAAAGAGGCACGGGCACATGCCCGGCAGGCCGTCGCTATCGGTGGACCAATGAGTGATGCGTATCAACAGACACTCAACGAAATCGAACAGGAATTGGGGCGGCGTTAGTTCCCCGACGACACGCTCACTGGCACAAACGGCTACTCGTCGGTAACGCAACCGTCCGAGGCATTCTTCACGTTCTTGATGTACTTGTACAAGGTGCCACGCGTTGCCTTATAAGGTGGCATTTGCCATTCTTTCTTGCGCTGGGCGAGCTCCTGATCGGTCAGGGCAACATCGAGCGTGTTGTTTTTCGCATCGATCGTAATGACATCGCCATCCCGAATTAATCCGATCGGCCCGCCTTCCTGCGCCTCTGGCACAACGTGACCAATAATGAAACCGTGAGAACCGCCAGAGAAACGGCCGTCGGTAATCAGCGCCACGTCATTACCCAGGCCAGCACCCATGATCGCCGACGTCGGCGTCAACATCTCGGGCATGCCGGGGCCGCCTTTCGGTCCTTCGTAGCGAATCACGACCACGTCCCCTTTCGCGATCTTGCCGTCCTCAAGCGCCTTTAGCATGTCTTCCTCGGCATCAAAAACCCTGGCCGGCCCTTCGAAATTCTCGCCTTCCTTGCCGGTGATCTTGGCCACCGAGCCCCCTGGCGCCAGGCTGCCGTGCAGAATACGAATATGGCCACTTTCCTTGATTGGCGTTTCAAGCGGCAGTATCACTTCCTGACCTTCAGTCAGACCCGGCAGATCCTTAAGGTTTTCAGCAATCGTCTTGCCGGTAACTGTCATACAGCTGCCATCGATCAATCCTTTTTCCAGCAGGTACTTCATCACCGCCGGTGTACCGCCAACGTTGTGAAGATCCTCCATGACGTAACGGCCGCTGGGCTTGAGATCGGCGATAAACGGAATACGGTCACTAACAGACTGGAAGTCGCTAATGTTCAGGTCGACATCCACGGCGCGCGCCATGGCGATCAGATGCAATACGGCATTGGTCGAACCGCCAAGCGCCATAATGATAACCATGGCGTTTTCAAACGCCGCACGGGTCATGATGTCGCGCGGCTTGATATCCTGCTCCAGCAAATGGCGTACAGCGGCACCGGCGCGCATGCACTCCTCCGCTTTCTTTTCATCTACGGCTGGTGTGGACGAACTATAGGGCAATGACATGCCCATGGCCTCGATCGCCGACGCCATGGTGTTGGCGGTGTACATGCCACCACAGGCACCTGGTCCAGGACAGGCATGCTCGACAATATCCTGGCGCGCTTCATCATCGATCTTGCCGGCAATGAACTCGCCATAACTCTGAAATGCCGAAACAATGTCCAGCGTCTGGCCATGGGAGTGACCGGGCTTGATGGTGCCACCGTAGACCATCAACGAGGGTCGGTTCAGACGCCCCATGGCAATCAGGCACCCGGGCATGTTCTTGTCGCAGCCGGGAATCGTCACCACGCCGTCGTACCACTGGGCCGCCACGACCGTTTCGATCGAGTCAGCAATCAAGTCACGTGACTGCAGGGAATAGCTCATGCCTTCCGTGCCCATGGAGATACCATCGCTGACACCGATTGTATTGAAGCGCATACCGACCAGATCAGCCGCCACCACGCCTTCCTTGACCCGGGCAGCAAGATCATTCAGGTGCATGTTGCAGGTGTTGCCCTCCCACCAGACGCTGGCGATACCGACCTCGGCTTTCTTCATGTCCTCACCGCTGAGCCCGGTACCAAAAAGCATGGCCTGGGAGGCGCCTTGCGCCTTGGGTTCGGTAATACGTGAACTGATCTTGTTCAGCTTCTTCGACATTGGTATCTCCGCGTCGGACAATTCTGGTTTTCGTTACGCCCGGGCGCAGCCGCGCCCGAAAGGCGGCTGAGGATAGCAAAAATCAGGTGGGATCGCGATTCGCCGGAAGCGGCGAGCGCGACAGCTTAGTTGGCAATAGGCCCTGGCCAACAGCTTTTCGCTAGCGCTGTCGTCGGCAGCGGTCATCTCAGACAGGCGTCGCTCGAGAAAGACGATTTCATTACGGATGTCCTGTTCGCTGTTGCCCTGGGCAGATACAATGCCGTCGGCGTCATATTGATCCATCATTGCTTACTTCCCGTCTGTTATTTCCGGGCTAGCCTAACGCGTTAATATGAAGAGTTTGTTACACCGAGACACCCGAAAACCACCGGTTATCCTCTCATGACCGTGGAAAAAATACGCCTGTCCAAGCTGATGGCGCAGCGCGGTATCTGCTCCCGCCGCGAGGCCGATGCCTACATCGAGAAAGGCTGGGTCCGTTACGATGGCGGCAAGGTTGCCGAGCTTGGTGTTCGCGTCGACCCCGATACGGACATCGAGCTTGAACCGCAGGCAGTGAAGCAGCAGGAAGAGGTGCTGACTATCCTGCTGAACAAACCGATCGCCTACGTCTCCGGCCAGGCCGAAAAAGGTTACCGGCCAGCGATTACCCTGATTACCCCGGCCAATCATTACGCCCGCGATCATTCACGGCGCCGGCTCCAGCGGGCCGACCTGAAGGGCCTGGCCCCTGCGGGTCGTCTTGATATCGACTCCCAGGGCCTGCTGGTACTGACCCAGGACGGGCGCGTGGCACGAACCCTGGTCGGGGCCGATTCCGGCGTCGAGAAGGAGTACCTGGTACGGATCCAGGGGCAGGTCAACGAGCAGGTGCTGGCAAAACTGCGCCACGGGCTTTCGCTGGACGGAAAGCCGCTAAAACCGGCAAAGATCACACAACTCAACCCGGACCAGCTCAAGTTTGTCCTGACTGAAGGCCGGAAACGGCAGATTCGACGCATGTGTGAACTGGTGGGGCTCAAGGTTACCGGCCTTAAACGCGTGCGAATCGGCCGGGTGCGACTCGGGGCCCTGCCTGAGGGCGAATGGCGCTACCTGGGCAAGGACGAGCGATTCTGATTGGGTTATCATCCCCTTCCCGGATCAAATTACGATAATTCAATAAATCCATTCGTGTACCCGTTATTTCGCCCATTGCTGTTCCTGCTCGATCCGGAACAAGGTCATCGTCTGACATTGAATCTGCTGCGCTTCGCCCAGCGGATCCCGGGCGTGGTGCCGCTGTTGCGGGCAGTCTACGGCGTGCGCTCGTCAATGCTGACAACCGAGGTCATGGGTCTCACCTTCCCGAACCCGGTCGGGCTGGCAGCGGGGCTGGACAAGAATGCCGAATGCGTTCCTGCCCTGCTGGGCCTGGGATTCGGCTCGATTGAACTGGGCACAGTCACACCGGTGGCCCAACCCGGCAATTCTCCCAAGCGCCTGTTCCGCCTTCCCCGGCAGCATGCGTTGATCAATCGTATGGGTTTTCCCAGCGTTGGCGTTGACGAATTTCTGAGCAATTTGCGCACCGACGATAAACCGGGCGTCATCGGAATTAATATCGGCAAAAATAAGAACACATCGAACGAGAATGCGGCAGAGGATTACCTGGCGGCATTCCGGTCGGTCTATTCCATCGCCGACTATGTCACCGTTAATATCTCCTCACCGAATACGCCCCAGTTGCGGGCACTGCAGTCCGGCGATGCCCTGGGCGAGCTTCTGACTGCGCTCAAGCACGAACAAATCATGCTGGGTAAGACGCGGCGCGTTTACGTTCCCATCGCACTGAAGATCGCTCCGGATCTCGACATAAGCGAGCTGGAAAATATTGCCGCCCTCGCGCTGCAACACAAGATCGACGCAGTCATTGCCACGAACACTACAATTGGTCGCGATGGCGTTGAGCAGGAGTTGCTGTCGCAGGAGACTGGCGGTTTAAGTGGGCGCCCGCTGAAAGAAAAATCTACCGATGTCGTTCGCACCCTCTACAATCAGCTAAAAGGCCAGATTCCGATCATCGGCGTTGGTGGAATAGAAAACGCGGACGACGCCTGGGAAAAAATGGTGGCCGGCGCGGACCTGGTGCAGGTGTATACCGGTTTCATTTATCAGGGGCCGGCAATCGCCAAGCGCATTTGTCGCGGCCTGGAAAAACGAATCCAGGCAGCCGGCTGCAAGAGTCTTGGCGAAGCACTGGAGAAGGCTCGGTCCGGCGTGCATTTGATGCGCTAGTGCGCGGCCTTATGCAATAACATACGGAGGTTGAGATGCCGTATCTGAAAATCCAGAGCAACCATTCCCTTTCGCCTGACCAGCAAAAGCAGCTTGCAGCCGATGCATCGGCACTGGTCGCAGCCGAACTTGGCAAGCCCGAAAAATACGTGATGGTGGCACTCGATCCGGCCCTGCCAATGTCCTTTGCCGGGAGTGACACACCCTGTGCCTACCTTGAGCTGAAATCAATCGGACTGCCCACCTCAAAATGTGAAGCCCTGTCATCAGTGCTGTGTGAATTTATCCATCGCACGATGGGGGTTGCGAGCGATCGGGTCTATATCGAGTTTATTGATGCTCCGCGAAGCATGTGGGGCTGGAACAAGGGAACGTTCTAGCCGGTCATTCGACGCCTATCCCAGGTGGCAACGCGGTTTCGCCCGGCCTCCTTGGCGGAATACAAAGCCCTGTCAGCTCGCGTCAGTACCTCGCTCAAACCGACAGTGCCATCACTTGGCTCAGCCTGGGCAACACCGAAACTCGCTGTCACATTCAGCAGATCACCATTAACCAGCACCGGTCGCTGCTCGGCAATCTTGCGCATTTTCTCTGCCAGAATCTCGCCGCCGGCAATGCCGCCCGTGGTCAGCACCAGGAACTCTTCTCCACCGATTCGAAACACGAAATCACTCACCCGGGAACACTCTTGCATGTTTGCGGAAAAATGCGCCAGCACCCGGTCTCCGTTGACGTGTCCGTACTTGTCGTTAATCTCCTTGAAGCGATCAAGATCCGCGATGATGACTGTCAGGGTCTTGCCCCTCCGCTCCGCTTCCGCAGCCAGCTTGGGATAAAGGTCATACAGGTGGCGACGATTGTACAGTCCGGTCAACGCATCCGTGGTGGCTTGCTCTTCCAGCTGCGAGTGCACGCGTTCGACTTCGTCCTGCTTTTCACGAAGTCGGGTGACCATGGCCTGGAACTGGTTTATCAGATATCCGATCTCATCGTTCGACTGGCTTGGCCTGATTTCGGGAAACCGGCCTTCCCCGACATGTCGCATAACCGTTACCAGTCGGCCAATGGGCCCACTGAAATTTCGAATCATGGCAATGCCCAACACCAGGATCGCGGCACTTCCGCCAACGGCAAGCAACAACATCTGCATGCGTATGTTGTCGAGGCGACCGGTCAGCTCCGGACTGGATAGTCCAAACCAGACTTCAGGCACGCTGACGTTGCGACCGGCATACTCGATACGCCGGACCAGGTAGTGGTCATGCCCGAGACGAACCTCATCACTCACCGGAACAAACTCGCGACCGGCAAGGCCCTCCTCGAGCGAGGAGCGCTTGATCAGGTCATCACTGACGATAAAAATCTGGCCATAACCAGCCTTGCGCGATGCTGCAATCAAACGTGCATCCAGCACATGGGTAAGAATCACGTTGCCCAGGAAGCGGTCCTGATAAACCACCGGCACTTTCATCACCATCTCTACACCGTTGGGTGAATTGAAATAGAACAGCTCATCGAGTGGCGGCGCTTCCTGGTGCTGCTTGTTCGCGCGTATCACCAGTTCCGGATCCGGGTTGCCGATCAACACCCGCCCATCACGCGAGATAATGGCCGCCTGATGGTACGGCAACCAGCCAAACTGGCGCTTGAATAAATCGGATAACGGCTTGGTCTCGGTACCGACATTGACCACAACAAACATGTACTCCTGCAACTGGATGTTGTTGCTGATCAGCCGCGCACTCTGTTGCAGCTCGTGCTCCTCCAGCTTGATTTTTCCCTCGACCTCGGCAACGAACAGACCGATGTTTCGATTGGCGGTATCAAGGATTGCATCGCGGCTCTGGCTGTAGAAATAAAACAGTACCCCGATCAGAAACACCTCCAGCAATATAATGTAGAGAATCAGCCTGTTTCGATAAGTCTGGGGTGGTGACATGGTCTTTAATTCAGCGGAACCAGTTCGTACTTTCTGGCGATGTCCCGGAATTCAGGCCCGGTCTGAACCTGCCTGATGATGGACTGCACCGTCGGCGAGGCAGACTTGTTGGTAACCGCGCCAAGCTGCCGATAAAACGGGTATTTGCCTGCCTTGAGGTTGGCCGCTGTTGGCGCGACGCCATCCACCCGAATCGATTTGACCTGGCTCTGGTGGTCGAAGATCCAGGTTGCGCCGGTGTGGCCAAGGGCACCAGGAAAATCCGATACAGTCTTTACCATTTCCGCCGCACTCTTCACATTCAGCCGATCCTGTCGAAACCGTTTGGCGTCCGGCAAGATAGTCTTCCAATGGCCCGGGCGGTGTTTACAGTGAAGGCGGGTTACCACAACCACCGGCTTGTCGGCACCGCCCACCTGTTTCCAATTGGTGATTTCACCACTGAACATGGCTCGCAACTGGTTAACCGAAAGACTCTTGATCGGGTTGGAGCGATGCACCAGGATCAGGATCGGTTCATTGGCAATCGGGTGCAGCACGATGTCTTCCTTGCGCTGTTCCTCCCGGGTCAGGTCACAACAGACAAATCCGAACGTCTCATGATCTGCGCGATTGAGTTTTGCGGTCTTGATGCCGGCATTGCAGCCCATGCCGAGCATCGACTCCCTGCCAAACAGATGAATCGTCCGACCCGACTTGTGCTCCAGCGACGGCTTCAGATCGTTGAAAATTACCCAGGAAAAATGAGCACCGGCACCGGTGATAGGCGGCTTGTCAGCGCCATCCGCCTGAGTGTCGGCAGCCCCGACCGGTTTCATGGTTATCAAAAATATTGCGCAAGCCAGCGCAATCCGTAACTGCAACATCACACCCCTCCTATTTCCGGGCCTGCCCCAACCGATTCTGTCTATTGTTGTGCGCTAACAGCGCGAATTCCCGCTACATCACTAAGTATATAATGTAGTAGAAAAAACGCCGCCTTGCGTTGGTCGGTGGAAGGGCCGTGTTTTGTTACAGGTCTAGCGTTGCAGCAGGACCTCGCACACGCGGTCAATGTGGGAATCGGGCATTCCCGGGTAAATCGGCAGGGAAAGTGCCTCGGTCGAGGCGTGTTCGGCTACTGGCAGGCTGCCCGGCTGGTAATTCAGGTCACGATAGACCTCCTGCAGGTGCAGGGGCTTGGGGTAACACAGCGAAGAGCCAATCTGGTTGTCTGAGAGACGCTGACGACAGGCATCACGGTCCTTGAGTCGCACCGTGTACAGATTATAAGCGTGACTCCCCCAACCCGGTTGTTCTGGCAGGGCCAGCACCTTGCCAGCCAGTCGCCCGGCATAGGCCGAGGCCACCGCCTGACGTCCGGCGACGGCTTCATCTATCGTACGCAATTTGATGCGCAGCACCGCCGCCTGGATCTCGTCCAACCGACTGTTGTAACCGACTTCGGAATGCATGAACGGGGCGGTCGCGCCATGGTTGCGCAGGCGCAGCAGGTGCTCGGCAACATCATCGCGATCTGTCGTGATAATTCCACCATCGCCATAGCATCCGAGAACCTTGGTCGGGTAGAAGCTGAAACAACCGGCATCTCCCAGGCCGCCGACTTTCTTGTTGCCAACGGAGGCACCGAACGCCTGCGCGCAGTCTTCGACAATTGCCAGGTTGTTGTCATCAGCGATTTTCTGAAGCTCCACCATGTCAGCCGCACATCCAAAAATGTGGACGGGAATAATGGCGCGGGTCTTGTCATTCACCAGTGTCTTAACACTGGCCGGATCAAGTGTGTAACTGTCAGGCAGAATATCGGCAAAGACGGGTGTTGCGCCAACGATGTTCACTGCTTCGGAGGTCGCATAGAACGTATAGGGAGATGTAATCACCTCATCGCCGGGCCCGATGCCCAGCGCGCGCAATGACAACACCAGCGCATCGGTGCCATTCGCCACCGAGACGGCATGTTTTACACCATGGTAACTGGCAATCTCGGCCTCGAAGGCCTTGACGTTGGGGCCCAGGATAAATGCCCCGCTCTGGCCGGTGGCACGAATGGCTTCCAGCCATTCCTCCTGCAATTTGGAGAATTCGGTCGACAGATCCAGATAGGGTACGGACGTTACAGCGGAAGACATTCGGCCATTTTCTCCTTCACAAGCAAGGCGACTCGAAGTGCTTCGAGCCCGACACGCCCCGTCACCAGCGGTGTGCTGCCGGTACGGATATTATTGATAAAATCTTCCAGCTCGGCATTGAGCGGAAGCTTGGGTTCTACCTGCAGACGCTCGGTGACGATTTCCGGCCAATCATCATCTGCGCTCTTTCGTTTCGCCGTCGCAATGTCGAGGCATTGATCTGTGTAGTCGAGACCATAGTAGTGCTCGTGCTCGAACACGCGAATGCGACGAAATTTCTTGTTCGACACACGGCTGGCAGTGACATTAGCAACCGCCCCGTTTTCAAACTCGATACGCGCGTTGGCGATGTCCACGTGATTGGTGATCACCGGTGATCCCATGGCTGACAGTGTCTTGATCGGCGAGCCGACCAGCTCCATGACGATATCGATATCGTGGATCATCAAATCCGTTACCACGTCGACATCAGTCGCGCGGGCGACAAACGGGCCAAGCCGATGGACTTCGATAAAACGTGGTGCCGTCACTCGCTCGGCCAGGGCCATGACGCCGGCGTTATATCGCTCCAGGTGTCCGACCTGGAATATCACGCCGCTCTTCTCCGCCAGTTCGACCAACTCCAGCGACTCCTCGTAGGACGGCGCAACTGGCTTCTCAAGCAACATGTGAATACTGTTTTCTAGGAACGGGCGCGCCACTTCCAGGTGAAGTTCGGTCGGCACCACGATGCTGACTGCATCGATCTTGCCGATCAGGTCCTGGCTGCTGGTATAGGCCGGGCAGCCGCATTCATCGGCGACCGCCTTGGCGGCCGCCTCGTTGACATCGACGATACCGACCAGATCGACGTCCGGCATGTCGTTATAGATGCGTGCATGGAATTTGCCGAGATAGCCGGTACCGACCACCCCTACGCGTAATCTTTCTGCACCTGCCTGGGCAGATGATGTCTCGGGTGTTGTCATTGATACCTGCTAGAAAGAGGAAAAAAGCGACTAGAGTTGCAGCGGATTATACATAGACCCCGGTCCCCAACAAACTGGCGGCTCAGGCGTCAATCAGCGTATAGGAGCTCGATTCGACGAATATGCGGAAAAGGTCCCGGTCAATTTTGCCTGCCGTGGCCTCCTCTTCGAGGATATTCAGCGCCCGTTCGGTGGGCACCGCCTTTTTGTAGGGGCGATCCGGTGCCGTCAGCGCGTCGTAGATGTCGGCGATGGTCATGATCCGCGATTGCACCGGGATTTCCTGTCCCGACAGCCGCCGCGGGTAGCCGGTGCCGTCCAGTTTTTCGTGGTGAGCGAAGGCGATATCCGGGAGGTTGGCCAGGTTCCGGGTCCACGGAATCAGACTCAGGAACTCGTAGGTATGGCTGACGTGTGACTCAATCTGTTCGCGCTCCTCGGGCGAGAGGCTGCCCTTGGAGAGCGACAGGCTGGTGAACTCAAACTCCTCGAGCAACGGCAACCGCTTCCCGTCGTGATTCGGAAACCGGTACTCGCGAATGGCACGGAGCCCGGCGGACGCCTCCTCGTGCAACACGGATGGCCGATTGGCCTCGATCACGGTCTGGTAAAACTGTTGCAGTCGCGCATCTTCGTCGGCCAGCATGGCTTCGATCTGTCGCCGGCGGGCCTTGAGTTCTTCCGCGGACATCTCTCCGGCTTCATACAAATCCAGGATTTCGCGAAAGGCGTGGCGACCCAGGCTGGTGCGTGCATACTGAAACCGCTGTTCAATCAACTCGAGCTGATGCGGATAGAGTTTATCGGCCTTGACCAGCACGTTCTCGCGTACGCCAACCTTGCCGAAATCATGCAGCAGCGCGGCATAGCGAATCTCCTGGAGCTGCTCCTTGCTGAACCGGACAGCGCGTACGCTTTGCAGGTCGCTGATGTCAGTTGCCTTGCTCAATCTCTCGGTAAACTCGGCGACGCGGAACGAATGACCGGCCGTGGTCGGGTCGCGCGCCTCGATGGCCTGAACTGACGCGCGAATAAACCCTTCGAACAGTTTCTCGATATCCTCGTAAAGAATACTGTTCTCCAGCGCCACACCGGCCTGCCCGGCCAGCGCCTTGGCCACGGCCACACTGGCCTCGTCGAACGGCAAGACCCTGGTCTCAAAATCCTCTTCCGAAGACAGCAGGATTTCGGGATCCGCCTTGCGATTGATCAGCTGTAAAACACCTACCACTTCACCGGCCTTGTTGGTCAACGGCAGCGTCAGTATCGAGCGTGTACGGTAATTGAGACTGCGGTCCGGTGCGGGATTGAACTTGTATGGTGCGTCTTCAGGTATCTGGTAGGCGTCATCAACATTAACGGTCTCACCGGTACGGGCTACATAGCCGGCAATACTGTAGTCACCCACCAGCGACATCTGAGCCCTGGACGTGGACCGGGTCGAGGCATTCTGCAACAGGCGGAAGTAAAGCTTGCCTTCCTTGTCGCGCGTGTAAACGGAAGAACCGTCGGCACCGGTCAATTGTCGCGCCTGTGTCAGCACCAGGTCCAGGAGCGTATCCAGGTTCTTTTCCGAAGCCAGCGCCCGCCCGATCTCCAGTATCTTCTCGAGCGTCTCGGCCGTACGGAGATGGCGACGATCCCGTTTGCACAAATCCAGCGCGGTTTTGAAAGCGGTGATGATGGACTCATTGGTCGAGTCGACACCCACGGCGGCACAGACATTGGGATGGGTCAGTACGGATTTGTCGACGGTCTCGTCGTGTTCTAGCCAGAGCACCACACGCGCTTCCGGGCAGTGTTTACCTGACAACAGCTCCCTGGCCTCATCAGGAGAAACTACGGCGACATCGCGACATTCTTTCGCAAGCTGATCGACCTGATCGAAGGCGCGGATTGTTACCGCCGGAAACGCGGCACGCAATTCCGGTCTGATCCGGGCTATATCGGATACCCAGATAATAGCTGTTGGCGTCTTGATCACGCGGCTGCCGTCTTCCTTTTGAGTGATTGTTACCGTACCCCGGTGCTTGAGGCATTGTACGTCAATGCAATAAGCTACGCCCGCTCATGTTTACGGATTTTCGCTGTGTCGACAAGATCAATACTGATTACAGGCTGTTCCACCGGCATCGGACGCTGCCTTGCCGAAGGGTTGCACGCCCGCGGCTATCGGGTGTTCGCGACCGCTCGCAAAGTTGAAGATGTCGACGAGTTAAACAGCATCGGGCTTGAGAGTCTGCGATGCGACCTTGACGACAGTGTGTCCATTCAACAGGCAGTGAACGCAGTCCTGGAACGTACCGGTGGTGAGTTATATGCGTTAATCAATAACGGTGCCTGGGGACAACCGGGGGCCGTCGAGGATCTGAGTCGCGACATGCTGCGCAAGCAGTTCGAGACCAATCTCTTCGGTACCCAGGAACTCACTAACCGCGTGCTACCGGCCATGCACAAACAGGGCTATGGCCGCATCATCCAGATCAGCTCGATCCTTGGTATCACCGCCATGGCCTATCGTGGTGCCTACAGCGCCAGCAAGTTTGCGCTGGAAGGTCTTTCCGATACCATGCGCCTCGAATTACGAGATACCAATATCCATGTGGTGCTGATCGAACCGGGACCGATCGTCAGCAATTTTCGCGAGAATGCCTATGCTGCTTTCAAGGCCAATATCGATGCCGAACAAAGTATTCATCGTGATCGTTATCGCAATATGGTCAAACGCTTCAAAGGCGAGAGTGGCAAGGCCCCGTTCACCTTACCGCCGGAAGCCGTGCTGGTGACGACGATCAAGGCGCTGGAAGCAAGTCGGCCGAAAATACGCTACGGCGTGACGCTACCCACACATGCGTTCAGTCTGTTAAAACGAATTCTGCCATTCCGCTGGCTGGACGCCATACTCGCTGCCGCCGGCGGCGATGGAAAACGTTAATCGTAGTCTTCGTTCAGCGCCCTGATGAAAGCAGTTAACGCGGGGATATCTGAAGAATCGAGCGCCATGTTTCTATATTCCGGTCCCGCATTGCGCAACTGATTGCGACTTGCCAGTTGCGCCATCTCCACATAAAACGCCACAACACTTTCCAGTGATTCAAACGCACCATTATGCATATACGGGTTGGAGTGACCCAAATCACGCAACAGCGGTGTTTTGAACCGCGCGGTCGTCAGCGGGAGTAATGATTCCTGCGTACAATTGGTTTTCTCCTTCCCCTGTTGCTTCGACCACTGCGCGCACATGAATGCTGTCAGGCGTTCCTGCGGTTTTGGCATGTCGGGATTGGCAAAAACATTCCACAACCCCAGGTCGGTATAACCTGCCTTTAGTTTGCTCGCCGGGCTACGAAATCGTCCAGAACCGTCAACATGTTGCGCGGTCGCCGGCAGAAATTGACTGTAGTTACGGTTTCGTTCTTGCAGCCCGGGAATATTTATCGCTGCAAACGTACCGCTGCCATGAATCCCGTCATATTCCTTTTGCGAGACGCCGGTATTGTGAAAGCCAAAGTCGCTGAATGCCGGTGCTACATGACAGGCAACACAGTTTCCCGCGCGTTTGCCTGATTGCCGGAAAAAGACTTTCATGCCCTCCAGTTCCTTCTGGCCGAACACAAAGGACTGACGGTGGTATTTGAATGTACCTTCCCCTGCGGTAACGAATTTTGGAGCTTTCAGCCTGTTAATCCGTTCGAGCAGGCGCTGACTGTAAGCCACGTTGCTTTCACCGTTTTCCGGCCGCGCAGGTAATCCATTCTTCTTTAGGAAATAATCGTATGGCGAGGCGGTGAATTGCCCGTTGTCATCGCGTGCAAATGTCAGGTCGCGCATATAGATGGCAATAAGTTCGGCAACACGATCAATGATCTGCTGATCAGTGGCCTTGTGTACATCAATGCGATATCGAGTCGGTAAACGAAATTCATTCGCCAGGGCCGGGTCTGTTCCCCTGAACACCGTTGCATAGTCGCCGCCGAATTCCTTGGCCAGTTCGCCCTTACCGTCATCGTTGCGAATAACGCTGGCAACGCGCGCGATGGCCTTTTGTTTTTCATTGGCTAGCCAGCCGAAATTCCTGCCTGTCAGCGTGGCGCGGGTCAAATCCTCGAGCGAGACGAATTCCCCGTCGTAATGAAAAGACAGGCCGTACTTGCGCGGAATGGAGACATCCACCATCTGCAGCGCGTTCCGAGACGATGTCCCGTTGCCATCGGGGCGCCGTGTAACCGGGCTTCGGGAAGCAAAATCGCTATAGGTTCGATTCCCCGCACTCGCGATCGCACCATGTTCGTCGACGAGGTGACAACTTCTGCAATTAATGGACTCTCCCCGGAACGGGCCGGGCAGCGACCCACTGGTCGTGCGCGTGGTTTCCGTAACCGGATCGACGCGACGCTGGCTTGAGTGCTCGCTGAACGAGAACCGGGTCTCGAGAAACAGGCGCTCACCAATCGCGATTTCAGCCGGTTCGTTCTCTTCAGCTAACAATGGCTCGCCGCTCGTGACCCAAATCACGATCACGCTGTATATCGCCAGTTTGAGTTTTGGTTTGGATTTATTGCTTGTCATTAATAGGCCATCTCTTATGCTTACCGTCGGGTTGTCATTGCTCAGAATTCAGCTGTCATCCTGAATCCCATCACCAGGCCGGAAGGATCGGCACCAACAACATTGTCGTCTTTCTCGTACTGGATATCTGCAGTCAGCCCGAGAACCTTACCCAGCTGCCAGCGATAATACGCCTCCGCCAGGTACGTGCTAACGATCCCGGTATTACCACCATCCAGGTAGGCATACCCCAGCCCGATATTGTCATTGCTTCGTCCCCAGGCGCTCCCCCTGATGTCTAAGCCTCCGGAATAGATGGCGACATAGTCAACGGCAGCATCATCTGTCTGCCAGCCTATCCGTAAGAAACCTCCCAGCCGTTTACCGAATTGCTGGTCGAGCGAAAACAATGCTCCTGCTCGCGACTCTTTGGAAGTGGCCGTGGGATCGAGAAATGCCTGGCTAGCCCCTGCGACGACCAGTCGATAGTTTCCTTCACCCATCGCACTGTCGAGTTTATAGCCGGCTTGCACACCGTAGAAATTGAAATTATTGCCATCATCATTCGCGCCGATGTTCATCAATACACCACGCACCGACCATGCACCGCTATTCCATTCGACGGCAGTACCCACATCGTAGGATGGTAAAAATACGTTCGGTCCGTTGGAAAGGGCCGGATTCATGAACTGGGTATACTCGTCATTGGCAAAGGCATTCTCGTCGAGGTAATCCGTCGAGTCGATGATACCGATGGTAACGCCAAGGTTGCGCGAATTTTCGAGAGCAAAGTCGTGCCTGTACCAGGCGGTGAGCAAGTAATCGCGATTACGCCCGTTGATGTTTCTAACGTCATCTTCGAGGTCGGCCGCCCAGGACGAAACCGCCGACGGGGAACTGGACGCAAGCCCGCTGCCGGCCGCGAAACCGAATTTAAAGAACACCTCATCGGCATCCGTTGGTCGAATACTCACTTCCGGTTGAAACGGCAAGCCGCCTGAGCAGGCACCGCCAAAGCCCGGGGCATCCGAAACTCTCTGGCACTGCATCGCGCCGGAGAGCACTCCGCCTACGCTAATTTTTTCATTTATCTCTTCAGCCTGTGCCGCCACGTTTACCATTGAGAAGGCCAGCGCCAGGACTAGTCCAGTATTTCTAATCATCAATACTCCAGTAAATCCCCTGCCGCCATTGGCGACATTCAAAACAAGTTCGCGGGCTAGCTGGCGATAGGTGAAACGAATTCGGATTTTTATTTGGTAAGGATCAGCTTGCCATTGCGGGTAACCCGCAACAGGTACACCTCCCCGTTGTGGCGTATCGACATCCTGTCCGAACCGTGGAACAGGGCTCGGCTATCAACGACGCCTCCCGTTATCGGCGCGCTGCCGAAACCGAGATCAGCGAAATCTGTAACGAGGTAATCTGATGGAGTCTGCTTCAACACGTTAAATCCCACTGTCTAACAAAGTGAGAACGGAATGATAATGATTCTCATTCCTATGTCAAGCTAACCTAATATTCTCCCATGCACTGCTGCGGGAGTTTTACAGCAGTTTTCTAGTCCAGCATATGGGAGACCAGGCCATCCGCGAGTTTGGGTTCGAACCAGGTCGACTTGGGTGGCATTACCTCGCCCGCATCGGCAACGTCCATCAGCTGGTCCATGGAGGTCGGATAGAGGGAAAACGCCACAGCCATCTCGCCACTGTTCACACGGCGCTCCAGTTCCACGAGCCCCCGGATGCCGCCTACAAAATCGATGCGCTTGTCGCGGCGGGGGTCGCTGATACCAAGGATCGGGTCAATCAGGTTGTTCGCCAGCAGGCTGACATCCAACCGCGCCACGGGATCGTCTGCGGGTATCAGCTCGTCTTTGATGCTGAGCTTGTACCACTGCCCGTTCAGGTACATACCAAACTCCCCGGCGCGCTGCGGCTTCACCGGACTGGAAGACTCGGTGACTTCAAATGCCGATTTCACCTGATCGATAAACGCCTGTTCGGACAAGCCGTTCAGGTCGGTCACTACCCGGTTGTAGTCCAGGATCTGCATCTGGTTGTCCGGGAACACCACCGACAGGAAGTAGTTATAGTCCTCGGTGCCGTTGTGATCAGGATTCGCTGCCTTGCGTGCAGCCGCAACCCGCGAGGCCGCGGCCGAACGGTGATGGCCGTCGGCAATATAAATGCATTCCATAGCATTGAAGGTTTCGGTAATGGCATCGATGTCGCCAGTGTCGCGGCAAACCCAGATGGTGTGGCGGACACTGTCGTCGGCGGTCACGTCGACTTCGGGTGCGCCGGCAGTCACCTTGCTGGCAATTGCGTCGATCACTTCGGAATGGCGGTAGGTAAGAAAAACTGGCCCGGTCTGCGCGTTCAGGGCATCGATCTGGCGGACGCGATCGTCCTCTTTGTCCGGCCGGGTAAACTCGTGTTTGCGAATACGATTGCTATCGTAGTCCGCCACCGACCCCACCACGACCAACCCGGTCTGAACATGCTCACCCATGACCAGACGGTAAAAGTAATAGCAGGGAACCTCGTCTCGCACCAGCACGCCCTCGGCAATCATGTGCTGAAAATTCGCCCTGCCCTTTTCGTAGACCGCCTGTGCGTACGGATCGGTACCCTTCGGCAGATCGATTTCCGGCTTGGAGATGTGCAGGAAGCTGTAGGGGCGCCCTTTCGCGCGTTCGCGGGCCTCCTCTGTATTCAGTACATCGTAAGGCGGTGCGACAACATCTTCGGCGCGACCGGTAGCCGGTCGCAGTCCGCGAAAGGGGCGAATGAGAGACATGATATTCCTGTAGTGTTTTGGACAAATTGTTTGCAGAATTGGGACCCCTCGGGTCCCGGCGCGGTGCCGATTATACGCATCCTGAATCAGAATGCCGACATCAACCCTCCCGAACTACTTACATTTGGATGAAATGAAAGAAATGAGTAACGATTGTCGAACCTATCTGCCACCGGAGTGGGCCCCACAGAGCGGCGTGATGCTGACCTGGCCACACGCCCACGGTGACTGGGCCAGAAACCTGCCCGTGGTAGAACCGGTTTTTGTCGAATTGGCGGCTACCATTGCCCGTTTTGAACGGGTGCTGATCGTCTGCCGCAATACCGACCATCAGCAACATGTTGCCGGGTTGCTCGCCGAACACTCTCCGGACCCGGACCGGCTGCGTTACGTCGTGGCGCCCTCCAATGACGTCTGGGCGCGCGACCACGGCGCGCTTACCGTAATTTGCTCCGGTGAGCCGCAGCTACTCGACTTCCGGTTTAACGGCTGGGGCAGCAAGTACTCGCACGACCTGGATAACGCCATTACGCCGACCATTTATCGCGCTGGTGTCTTTGGTGACACCCCGATGGAAACGGTAAACCTGATTCTTGAAGGCGGCGCCGTGGAAGTCGATGGTTCCGGTACCCTGCTCGCCACCCGCAGCTCGGTACTTTCTGCCACGCGCAACGGTGATCTGTCGCCAAAGGAGATCGAACAGCAACTGTCACACTATCTCGGTATCGAGCGTTTTCTCTGGCTGGAACACGGCACCCTGAGTGGCGACGACACCGATGGCCACATCGATACGCTGGCGCGCTTCTGCGATCGCGACACCATCGCCTACTGCCATAGCGACAAGGCGGACGACATTGATCATGCCGAGTTGGTGGCCATGCGCGAGGAGCTGGCGGCGTTTCGTTCGATCACCGGCGACCCGTATCTACTGGTCCCATTGCCCATGCCCGAGACCAAGCTCGATAAGGACGGCAAGCGGCTGCCAGCCACCTACGCCAATTTCCTGATTCTCAACGACGCCGTTCTGGTCCCCCTTTACCAGGACACCGCCGACGAGCCTGCACTGGCATCGCTACGCGTGTGCTTCCCCGGGCGAGAGGTAATTGGCATCAACGCCTTGCCTCTGATTCTTCAATACGGCAGTCTGCATTGTGTCACCATGCAGTTCCCCGAAGGTGTGATAATTTAGCTATGGCCAGCACATCAAACACGCTCAACGTCGCCCTGATTCAACACAGCTGTGTCGACGATTACTCGGCGAATCTCGATACGGCAACGAAAGCGATCCGCCAGGCCGCCGGTGACGATGCGCAACTGGTATTGCTGCCGGAACTGCACACCAGCCTCTACTTCTGCCAGACCGAGGACACCTCGCGGTTTGATCTGGCCGAGTCGATTCCCGGCCCGACCACCGAGCACCTTTCGCGCCTGGCGAGTGAGCTGAAGATTGTAATCGTCGGTTCGATCTTCGAACGACGCGCGGCCGGCATCTACCACAACACGGCAGTCGTACTGGATTCAGACGGCAGTCTCGCGGGTAAATATCGCAAGATGCATATCCCCGATGACCCGGGCTATTACGAGAAGTTTTATTTCACCCCGGGCGATCTGGGCTTCACGCCGATCAAGACCTCGCTGGGCAAGCTCGGGGTGCTGGTGTGCTGGGATCAGTGGTACCCGGAAGCGGCTCGCCTGATGGCGCTAAGCGGTGCGGACTTGTTGCTCTACCCCACCGCCATCGGCTGGGACCCGCGCGATAACGAGGCCGAACAGACACGGCAGCAACAGAGCTGGATCACGATTCAACGCAGTCACGCCATCGCCAATGGCCTGCCGGTGCTTTCGTGCAACCGGGTCGGTCACGAGGCTCATCCGAACAAGCAGAGTGACGGCATCCAGTTCTGGGGCAACAGTTTTATTGCCGGTTCCCAGGGTGAATTCCTGGCACAGGCTGGCGCAGAATCGACAATACTGACCGCGACGATTGATCTCACCCGTGCAGAGTCGGTCCGGCGCATCTGGCCGTTCTTCCGCGATCGCCGTATTGATGAATATGGAAAAATACTGAACCGATTTAACGACGATTGATCAACTGGAACAGGCGTTATACATGATAGTCATCACCAGACCGGATACCGATACCAACAGTGAAGAATTCAAGTCACTGATTGCGTTCCTCGAGAACAAGCCGAACATTCGCACCAATATTCACCGCGAAGTTGGTGCGCAGCAAACACTTACCGAGATTTACCTCATTGGTGATACCGCCGCATTGGACGCGGCGGAGATCGAGAGCATGGAGGTGGTCGACCGTGTCGTGCGCATCTCCGAAGAGTATCGTGTACTGGGGCGTCACAAGGATGACCTGCGCCCCACCGGCTTCGACTACAACGGCGTAACCTTCTCGCAAGATAACCTGCATGTATTTGCCGGTCTGTGTGCCGTCGACAATCCCGAAAACGTTGAAGTTGTAATGAAAGCGATGCAGGAGTACGGCCAGGTCTGCACACGCATGGGGGCCTATAAACCACGTACCAGCCCCTATTCCTTTCAGGGGCATGGCAGGAAATGCTTGCCATGGGTATTTGAGCTCGCTGGTAAATACGGCATCAAGGTCATTGCCATGGAAATCACTCATGATTCCCATCTTGATGAAATAAATGAGGCATTGGAGAAAACCGGCAACCCGACCGGCGTGATGCTGCAGATCGGTACGCGTAATACGCAGAACTTCGAATTACTAAAAATTGTCGGGCGACAGCAAACGCACCCGGTTCTACTAAAGCGTGGTTTTGGCATTACGCTGGAAGAATCATTGAATGCGGCCGAGTACCTGGCAAGCGAAGGTAACCGCAAGGTCATTTTTGGCCTGCGCGGCATGAAGACCAACATGGGTGATCCGCATCGCAACTTTATAGATTTTGCCCATGTACCCGCAGTAAAACGTCTGACACGCATGCCCGTCTGTGTCGATCCCTCACACTCGGTCGGTACTCGCGAACAATCACCTGATCGGATCCTAGACATTGCGCACGTTACCGCACAGGGGATTATTGCCGGCGCCAACATGGTACTGGTGGATTTTCATCCACATCCGGAAAAAGCGTTGGTCGATGGCCCTCAGGCTTTACGCATGGAGGAACTGCCCTACTTCCTCGAGGATGTTGCGATCGCTCGCGAGGCCTATGAGAAACGGGTAAAATTAAGAAAGCAGCAGGAATTCTGATCCCATCTCTGTTTCTAACTGCAACGTCAACCGGCTCAAATCTGTTGGATCCCGTGAGCCAGAATTTTCTGGTTCGACAAACAGGCTCATCCGGAGCGATAGGCGAAATCGCGGGCGGCACAAGAAGCGGGAATTTCCAAATAGATTATAACAAGTCGTAACATATCAACCTCCCGTGTTTTTCCTATAAAAAAGGATTCGCTGCTCTGCGGATATGGGTAACTGGCCGTTGCGCACGCTCCTTCATGGTCAGAGTTACCGCACTGCTATCTATATATGATGCTGACCGCTGAAATTTCTGAATACCCGTCTAAATTACATTTCCCTGTGACGTAAACACGTACCCACTTTTCCAATTTCAGCCCCTCTAGAATTACCTCGAACATTTTGTCCGCACCTTGCGATCCGTAATCCTGATAGAACCACTTTTTATTCTTGCATCCGCTTGGATTCTCTTTAATCGAGAGCTTGATCTCATAGTAGTGACGAGCTGTCGGCACCAACTCGACCACTGGTGCGTAATCAGTCCACCCTGCGCCAGCTTCAAGTAATGGAGAAAAGATTAAAGTGCTTGCACCAACTAAAATAGCTTGAGGTATTCTCATCATCCCCCCGTGTCGATCCGTGAATAGTATGCTCGAAAAACCGATGTCCGTTCCGACTAACCTATATACAAGTAACTTGACGAATGAATACTTGGGGTCAGAATTAAAACCAGCTTGTTCGCTATGGGTCGTTAGCGGAATATTGCTTATATTCAAAAAGAACCCATGCATGGGGCTCTTTTCAATTCATTCCGACGTTGCGATAGATATCGACAATGACCCTGGTTCGGGTATTGATCACGACAACATCTGATCCAACGACAAGGCGTCTATATCCGTTTGGTAATTTGCTTAGCCGGTTTTCCAGTGTTGCCGGTAGCGCCTTGTCGCTGGGGCTTCGGGGAAGTACGTCACGCTTGACCAGGCCTGAAGAGGTGTTCCGGGAAGCCGTGCCGACTTGTGACTGGGCGTAATAGTTTTTTATCTGTTCGCGATCGCTGCTGCTGAAACCAGCGCCGTTCCGGGACTCTTCGTCTTCAATGACAACTTCGCCCGAAGTCATGACGCTGGTGGCGCAACCACTCAGTAGTAACGTGAGTGCGACCAGACTATAGACGAGAAACTTCATGCTATATGCAGACTACTTGGGGTAATGGCGAAGCGTCGGGCCGACATAGAGCTGGCGTGGACGATCGATACCATGGGGCTCTGCGGTTAATTCGAGCCAGTGGCTGACCCAGCCAACGGTACGCGCCAGCGCGAAAATCGCGGTAAACATGTTGGTCGGCACACCCATGGCGCGCAGCACGATGCCGGAATAGAAATCTACGTTTGGATATAACTTGCGCTTTATAAAGTACTCGTCTTCCAATGCAATTTCCTCAAGGCGCATTGCGATTTCCAGCAGCGGATCATCCAGACCAAGATGGTTCAGCACTTCCTTGGCCGATTCCTGAATCACTGTCGCTCGCGGATCAAAATTCTTGTACACGCGATGGCCGAAACCCATCAGGCGAAACGGATCTTTCTTGTCCTTGGCGCGCGCAACGGCATCAGGAATATTTTTCACATGGCCAATGTCGGTAAGCATATCCAGCACCGCCTCGTTAGCGCCACCGTGTGCCGGCCCCCATAGGCTGGCGATACCTGCTGCCATGCAGGCGAATGGGTTCGCGCCGCTGGAGGCGGTAAGCCGCACGGTTGATGTGGATGCGTTCTGTTCATGGTCCGCGTGAAGGATCAGGATGCGATCAAGCGCCCGCACCAGGATCGGGTCCAGCTCATAATCGACATGCGGTTTGCCGAACATCATCTGCACGAAGTTCTCGGCATAACCCAGCGACTTTCTGGGGTAACGAATGGGTCGGCCGATGTGATAGGTGTGACTCGCTGCGGCTATCATCGGCATCTTTGCAACCAGTCGATAAGCCGCCAGCTCACGCTGCTCCGGGTCACTCATGTCCATACGATCGTGATAGAACGCAGACAGGGCACCGACCACGCCTACCATAATGGCCATCGGGTGCGCGTCGCGACGGAAGCCACGATAGAAACTCAGCACCTGGTCGTGTAACAGACTGAGGTCGCCGAGTGAGTCGATGAACTGCGCGTACTCGGTTTCGTTCGGCAGCTCGCCATACATCAGCAGAAAGGCGACCTCTTCGAACCTGCTTTTCGCCGCCAGCTCCTCGATCGGGTAGCCGCGATAGAGCAACACACCCTCATCACCATCGACGTAGGTAATCGCGCTCTTGCAGGAAGCGGTGGATCGAAACCCCGGGTCAAACGCCAGCATGTCTTCATTGGTGTACAGCGTCTGGATATCGACGGCGGACGGGCCCATGGTCCCGTCCAGCACCGGCAAACTGTGCTCGGTCATCTTGTCGGTCAACTTGGTGTCGATATATTTCGTCATAAATACGGCCTGCGAATACTGGTAGCCAGTAACTAATTAATAATCTGAACCGGCAAGCCTACAAAAAAGCACTAGCCGCGTACAGCGGGAAAACCGTGGGGTTTGATAAGGAAAGCGTGGAATTGACGCTGCGCGGGGCGCTAAATAGGTATGGCTGCACGGGTTTTACCGGGCACGCCTACGCGCTCTGGCGCCACCAGTTCGAAATCGCCGTTCCAACATGGTCGTTGACCAGGTAGCCGTAGGAGCGATGAACGTTCAGCCCGTCCGGGTTACGAAAGTAGTTGTACACCCCCTCGTATTGGTCATGAATCGACTCAACCAGGCCGGCCTTGATCATGCCGGCATAGTCATCAGCTACCCCCCGGTCGAGCGCGGTCAAGTCACCCACGCTTGAGATGTTTAGCCAGCGACGAATACTGCCAGTATAACGATGCGCCTCGTCGGCCCTGGCGCCGAGCAACCGATGTCGCACAAACTCCATCGCCAGCGGACTACCGAGGCTCAGAAACAAATCTACTTTTCCCCGATTCTCTTCACCGTTCCATAGCTCCCACAAGCTGTCCCAGGCGATTATCGAACCCATGCTATGACCGATTAACAAAACCTGGTCATCGTTGGCGAACATCTCGCGCAATGGCTGCTTGAGCATTTCCCGAATCTGGTCGGCAATCTCGTCCTTGTTGTGAAAATAACGTTCGGTTTCCTTTATCGACGCCTTGACTGACGGATCGGGAAGCAGGTTGATGAAAATTGGAAAGTAGTCTCCGAGCGTATAAAGCAGGCGCGCTGTTTTGACATGCCAGTGACTGGCCTCATTGATGTCTTCTCGCGTGGGCCCGGGCTTTGCCAGTAGCGCATCAATCGCCGGCAGGTCTGCTTCAATGGATTTGTATTGTTGATAATAAAGGTGGTTCCACGCGATCAGCTGGAAACACTCTTCATCTTTCGCCAACAATCTGGCGGTGGTCTCGTCGACGCGACGTACACCTTCTACCAGGCAACGCCATAACAGCCGCTTGTGCTCGGGAGGATGCGGTTTTGGATTCTTGCCCGGAATAAAGACAATTCTTTTCATGCTTTCGCTAGTGTTTACCGTCATTCATTTGGCTGCCCGCCATGTTACGGTATCCTCTACCTTACACAGCAACTACCTTAACGCTATTGCCGGGAGGCTCCAAGCAAGATGAGCAGAAAGCGGATACTGATGATCGGTTATGGCGAAATGGGTCACGCCCTGTCGCACCTTCTCGATCCACGGCACGACGTCACGATCTGGCAGCGACGACCGGCTGATGGCAGCCCCCCGGTTCCACTGGCCGACGCCGTCAAAGACAAGGATGCTGTTTTCTTCTGTGTACCTACCGTACCGATCTTTAGTATTGCGAAGGAAATCGGCGCCTCCCTTCCCGAGCACACTATCTGCGTCAGCATTGGCAAGGGCCTGGACAATGAAGGCCGCCCGGCATTCAAGGCACTTTCCGATGCACTGGGTAGTGAACAACCTCACGTCGTGATTTATGGCCCGATGATTGCCGAAGAACTGAGTGCCGATCGGCCCGGCTTTGCCCAGGTCGGCAGTAGCAATACGGTCTGGGCGGAAACCCTGGTCAAACTGTTTCGCGGCACGCGTTTGTATCTTTCCACCAGTAGCGATACCACGGGCCTGTCCTGGTGTGCGGTACTGAAAAACGTTTACGCCATTGCCTTCGGTGTTGCTGACGGCCTGGAGCTGGGCGACAACGTTCGGGGTTACCTCGCCTCGGAATCCCTGGCGGAACTGGCAGACATTGCCGTTGCCCTGGGCGGCAGCCACGATGCGCCCTATGGTCTTGCCGGTCTTGGTGACCTGATGACGACCGCCACCAGCCCGGATTCACACCACCACGGTCTCGGTGTGATGCTGGCACGCGGAGACCGCAGCCAGTTGGCCGGTGAGGGTATCCATACCCTGCAGATGGTAAGACAAAGCGGCGTGATCGATATTTCGCAATACCCCTTGTTCGGGCTGGTCGCTGAAATGGTAGAAAACGAGCTGGATATTGGCGCGCGCTGGCAGAAGTACTTCGAAATCCGTTTCGCCCCATAGAGTCTCCGCAAAGTCAATTCTACTATCGTACCTGAAGCCGGGTTAGAATCCGGCTCGCCTGAATCACCCAGATGAAGTTTGCCTGCAGTTGAAGAAGTTAAATCCCCGCCAATTGGAAGCAGTGCACACGGTCGAGGGCCACGTGCTGGTACTCGCTGGTGCGGGTAGCGGCAAAACCTCGGTGATCACTCACAAGATTGCCTACCTGATCAACGAGCACGGCATCTCGCCCAAACATATCGCCGCCGTCACCTTTACCAACAAGGCCGCGCGTGAAATGAAATCACGGGTGGCGTCCATCGTCAGTCGCGAACAGACCAAGGCACTGACCATCTCCACGTTCCATACCCTGGGGTTGTCCATCATTCGCAAGGAACGCGAGGCACTTGGTTTCAAACCCGGATTCTCCATCTTCGATGCCGAAGACAGTCTTGGCCTGATCCGCGAACTGATGCGAGTCGAGCTAAGCAACGACAAGAAACTGGCAGAGAAGGTGCAGTGGCAGATATCGCGATGGAAAAACGACTTGACGGAACCGGATGCAATATCGGCGGAGGACGAAGCGATCGCCAAAACGGCGGCGCGCGTCTACCCGGAATACCTGCGTCACCTGCGTGCCTATAACGCGGTCGATTTCGATGACCTGATTCGCCTGCCGGTCCTGCTGTTTCGCGAAGACCGGAAAATATTGCAGCGCTGGCAGGACCGCTATCGTTACCTGCTAGTGGATGAATACCAGGACACCAATAGCAGCCAGTACGAACTGGTGCGGCAGCTTGTCGGCAGCGAAGGTGCCATGACCGTGGTCGGCGACGACGATCAATCGATTTATACCTGGCGCGGTGCGCAGCCGGAAAACCTGAGCTTTCTTCAGCGCGACTTTCCCGGTCTACGAGTGGTCAAGCTGGAGCAAAACTATCGTTCAACCGGGCGCATCCTCCACGTTGCCAATACTCTCATCGCCAACAATGAGCATGTATTTGAAAAACGCCTTTGGAGTGATTTCGGTTACGGCGACCCGGTGACCGTATTGCAGACCAACAACGAAAACCATGAAGTGGAAAAGGTTGTCGGCGCGTTGCAGCACCACAAGTTCCGCTACCGCACTCACTTTCGCGAGTACGCCATCCTGTTTCGCAGCAACCATCAGGCGCGCATGTTCGAGCGCACCCTGCGCGAACATCGCATCCCCTACTTTCTGAGTGGCAGCATGTCGTTCTTCGATCGCACCGAGATCAAGGACATACTGGCTTACCTGCGCCTGATCACCAACCCGGATGATGACAATGCCTTCTTGCGCATCGTCAACACGCCACGCCGGGAGATTGGTCCGGCAACATTGGAAAAACTGGGAAGCTACGCCACCGAGCGTGGAGTCAGCCTGTTGAAGGCATCATTTGAACTGGGGTTGGAGCAACACCTCGGTACCCGTCAGCTGACCGTACTACGTGCATTCACGCACTGGCTCCAGGAGATGGCAACGCGAGCAGAAGATGACGAGCCACTGGCACTGGTGCGCCACCTGATTGCGGACATTGATTACGCTGACTGGTTGCAGGAAACCTGCAACGACAGCGTCATTGCCGAAAAGCGTATGGAAAATGTGCTGGACCTGCTCGACTGGCTCAAACGTATGGCGGAACGCGATGACGAAAAACTGACCCTGTCGGAGCTGGTTGCCAAGATATGCCTGATCGGCATGCTCGAAAGCGATGGTGAGGAAGAAGCCACTGACCATGTATTCCTGATGACCCTGCACGCCGCCAAGGGACTTGAGTTTCCCCATGTCTTTATCTCCGGTTTCGAAGAAGGCATTCTGCCGCACCATGCCTCGCTGGAGGAAGATCGCCTTAGTGAGGAACGCCGGTTGGCTTACGTTGGTATCACCCGGGCCATGAAGACACTAACGCTGTCTTTCGCCAGTCGACGCAAACGCCAGGGCGAAATCGTCGAGTGTGAGCCTAGTCGTTTTCTCTCGGAATTGCCGGCAGATGACCTGGCATGGGAAGGCAAGGATCACGCCCTGCCGATAGAGGAAAAGCAGGAACGTGGTCGCGCTTATCTTGACAGTATTCGCGAACTACTGGAAAACTAGGGCTAAATATCACTCGCTGGATTCAGACTCGGTCAGCGGCTATTATATACGAACTAATAATCATACAAAGACTGAAAAAGTCTGGATCGTTAGTAGCATGGGGGAAATGCTTGATAGTACATAGCGTGGCTACTAGATAGGTCAAAATGGAAACGATAACACATTACACAATTGCACCAGTTCACTTTCCCAAATTCTACCGGCTGTTATCGGGACTACGGTTTCCGATCAAGGTTGCGGAAGTGCTTGAGCTGCGTTCCGTACTCAACGAAGCAGTCGACAAATTTGAAGAGCCGGATGACTCGCCATCCTATCGCGAGTTTGTCGAGGCGCTCGAGACCGCCATTCACTCCTTTGGTATAGAGGGCCGGCGCCATGCCGACCGCCTGATCAGGCTGCTCACCCTGCTTCGTGATACTCACTATCAGCACAGCATTAATTCGCGTGACAAGGAAGTCGAGCTCAGAACCCGGCTGGAAGATACCCAACTAGCGAGGACGCGTTCAATCCGCTACGGACTGGTAGCAATGCTGGTAGCCATAGGTTCTGCCATTTACTGGGCGGCAATGCCCGAGGCAAACTGGATGATCAAGGGCCTGACCCTGCTGTCGACCTATCTCTCGTGGGACTTCTTCCATTCCCTACCAACACTGGATCGTGAACAGAAATCGATCAACAAGGAACTGAACGACCTGTTGCGCGAACGCATCTCCAATGTGGACTGGAAAATGCTGATACACAAGTTATCGTTACTGATGGGCTACAAAAAAGTCAGCGGCGTTGAAGTGTTTAACATGGACGAGGATTTCGAGCCCGGCAACTCCACCTCGCATCTGCAGTAGCCGTCAGAAAATAGCTAACGCTATTCGCGCTTATATTCTTCCAGCAACTGCTGTTGCTCGTCAGTCAACTCAAGCTGTGCCAGCAAATCCGGGCGACGCTCCCAGGTCCTGCCAAGTGACTGCTTCAGCCGCCAGCGCCGAATCGCCTCATGATCGCCTGATAGTAAAACCTCCGGCACCACGTGATCATGAAAGTCTTCCGGTCGTGTATAGTGCGGACAATCCAGCAAACCATCGACGAAGGAATCCTGCTCTGCAGAATCGGCATCGCCCAGCGCCCCGGGCAATTGCCGGGTGATTGCATCGATCACCACCATCGCCGGCAATTCGCCACCGGAGAGCACGTAGTCCCCGACTGACCACTCCTCGTCGACTTCATTTTCAAGCACGCGTTCGTCAACACCTTCGTAGCGTCCGGCCAGCAGAATCAGTCCGGCACGGGTCGAATATTCCTTGATCAAGGCGTGATCGACTTTCTTACCCTGTGGCGATAAATAGACAACTGGCGCATCGACGCCTTGTGCCTCACGCGCGGCACGAATCGCATCGGTCAACGGTGCCGCCATCATTACCATTCCCGGGCCGCCGCCGTATGGACGATCATCCACCGTCCGGTGCCGGTCACAGGTGAAGTCACGGGGATTCCAGGTGTGTACCGACAGCAACTCCGACTTGACCGCGCGACCGGTGATGCCGTAATCGGTGACTGCCGAAAACATGTCGGGGAAAAGCGTAATGACATCAATGCGCATACAGATGCCCTGTCAGCGCGACGACAGCGACCGAATGAAATCCATGTAAGGAGCGGTGTCCCATTCGCGCCCGCCCAGGGCAACATAGCGTACCCGTCCCCCGGGATCGATGAAGAAGGTCGATGGCAGACCGCGTGGTTGCCAGGCATTGGTGACCACACCATCCCTGTCCATCAAGGTATCCAGGTTCGGCGCCGCACCACCAAGAAATATAAATACGTCGTCTTCCTTTTCCGCCGCATTCACCATCACCAGCTGTATGGTATTCGGCACAAGCTGCGCGGCCATTCGATCCAGCGTCGGCAACTCGCGGCGACAGGGGCCGCACCACCCCGCCCAGAAATGCACCATGACCCAGCGCCCGGCGTAGTCTTTGAGGTCCGTGACTTGCCCATCCATGTTGGCAAGTTTCAGTGGCCGCGCCGGTGCCGGCGGCGACAGCTCGATCACACCCTTGGGCAACGATGCCGCGATACTCGAGTTTGCCCAGAGACACGCAAGCAACACCGCAGCCGAAAACAGTCTGAAGTTCTTCATTGCAGATCTAGTTATCATCGCCGGTATAAATGCAGCCGGCGGTACAGGTTTCCCGGATGACCAGCTTGCTAAGCAACGGCAGTTTCGGTTTGAGTCGCACCCAGATCCAGCGCGCGAGGTTCTCACTGGTGGGATTTTCAAGACCCTCGATCTCATTAAGATAATAGTGATCAAGCTGTTCGTAAATCGGCTTGAATGCCTGGCTGATATCACCAAAATCCTGTACCCAACCTTGCTCGGCGCTGACTTCACCGGAGACGTGTACCTCGATGCCGATAGAGTGGCCATGCAGTCGGCTGCACTTATGGGACTCTGGCAGGTTCGGTAATCGGTGCGCTGCCTCGATGGTAAAGATCTTGAATATGTCCACGTGTTACTACCGATAAAAAATTTCTGTTGGCGAAGTGTATCCGATCGCTGACGTCTGACAAATTGGCGCAAGTGGTTTCATGGTTTTTCCGGTTCATCGGGACCCGTCACTTGGGTAGAATGCCAGCCCCGTAACCGAATTAGCGCCACTGCCATGTCGTCAACCGACCTCTCCCTGATCGTCTCGCCAGAACAACTCGAGACTGAACTCAACCGGCCGGATCTTGTGCTGGTCGATCTGTGCAAGCCGGAGGTATTTGCCCAGGCTCATTTGCCCAGGGCGGTGCACCTCGACTACAAGCAGATCATCGGTATGCAGAAGCCGGTCATGGGGCTGCTGCCCGGCGCGGACGAGTTCGCCGCGGTGCTTGCCACCATTGGCGCCACCCCGGACAAGTATATCGTTGCCTACGATGACGAGGGCGGCGGTCGCGCTGCGCGCTTCCTGTGGACGCTGGACGTACTCGGACACCAACACTTTGCCCTGCTTGACGGGGGTATTCACGCCTGGGCTGCCCAGGGCCGCCCGTTAACACCGGAATCCTATATCCCCGCCCATGGTCACTATGACGTGAGTTACGGCGAACAGGGTGTGGCCGATCGCGCATATATTCTCGCCCATCTCGACGATCCAGCGGTACAGCTGGTCGACACCCGTACGCCTGAGGAGTTCAGCGGCGCCAAGAAGCTGGCGGAACACGCAGGCCACATTCCCGGGGCGGTGAATTTCAACTGGACCGATGCCCTCGACCTGAACAACCAGCTGTTGCTACGGGATCTGAACCAATTGCGCGAAACCTTCGGCGACCTTGGTGTCACCGAGGAAAAGGAAATTATCGTCTATTGCCAGAGCCATCACCGTTCCGCTCACACTTATATATTGTTGAAGCAACTGGGTTATCGCCGAATTCGCGGCTATCCCGGTGCCTGGTCGGACTGGGGCAATCAGCCAGACATCCCGGTAGAGTAAATCCGCGCCGGCAAAACTTTGATCTGCGACAGTAAACGCATATCGAGAATTATTGTTTAATTAGACACAGAAATAGCGTCATTAACGTTTAACCAAAGGCAGTCTTATAATGGATAAAACCTGGATACTTGTCGCCAACCGTGGCGGCGCACGCTTGTTCGAAAATGCCGGTCCCGGCAAAGGCATGACCCTGCTACGGGATATTGCCCACGCCGAGGGTCATCTGAAAGATCAGGATTTCAATGCGGACAAACCCGGACGCAGTTTTGATAGCAAGGGCGAGGGTCGTCATGCCATGGGTAAAAGCGAATCGCCCAAAGAACATGAGATCGCCCAGTTTGCTAAAGAGCTGGCACATATGCTCGATAAGGGTCGCACTACCAACGAGTTTTCTCGCCTGGTGCTGGTGGCTGAGGACCGCATTCTTGGTGTGCTAAAAGGCGAGCTCAACGATAACACCGCCAGACTGGTGACTGACACGGTGCACAAAGATCTGGCCCATGTCGCCGATGCCGATGTGCCGGCGACACTGGAAGGTTCAATCAAGTTCTAGTTTCGAGAAGCCAGAAACCGCTGGAGGCGAGCCATCGCCTCCTTCAGGTTTGCCAGTTCATTGGCGTAGGAAAAACGGACAAATCGTTCTGGATGATTGCTGCCAAAATCCTTTCCCGGTGTGATCGCGACCCCCGCCTCATTCAGTAGCGCCAGCGCAAACGCATAAGAATCGTCCGTCAAGGCGCTGCAATCAGCGTAGAGATAGAACGCCCCTTCCGGAACCACCGGCACCTTGAAGCCCAGCGACTTAATCGCCGGCAGCAAATAGTCGCGTCGCTCCTGGAATATGCGTCGTCGTCGCTCCAGTTCCACCGCCACGTCGTCACTGAAAGCAACCATTGCGGCGTATTGCGCCGGCGTCGCCGCGGCAATGAAGATATTTTGCGCCAGCCGCTCGATTGCCTCGACCAGGACCGGGGGCGCGACAATCCAGCCCGCACGCCAGCCGGTCATGCCATAGAACTTGGAAAAACTGTTAACGATCACGACGTCCTGCGAGTGACACAGGGCGCTGGTCACGGTCGGTCCGTAGATCAGGCCGTGGTAGATCTCATCCACAATCAGGGTACCGCCCAGTTCGGCTACGGTGTCGGCAATTTCCGCCATGGCATCGTCACTGACAAGGGTGCCGGTCGGATTTGACGGCGACGCCACCATTACGGCGACGGTGCGCTCGGTCCAGTGCTGGCGAATCAGCTGGCTATTAAGCTGAAATCCGTGGTCGGCGCCAACAGGCACCGGCACCGCCCGGCCCTCGAACAGCCGCGCGAAGTGGCGGTTGCAGGGATAGCCGGGATCGGCCAACAGTATCTCGTCACCCGGATTTATCAGTGCCGCAAACAACAACTGCAGAGCACCCGAAGCGCCGGGAGTAATGACAACCCGCTCCGCACCGGGTCGGCAGTGTGATGGATAGCTGTCAGACACAACCTGGCGCAATGCCGGCAGGCCCAGGGCCGGCGTGTAATGGGTGTGTCCGGCTTCGAGACTACGAATACCCGCGTCAATTATCGGCTGGGGCGTCGGGAAATCCGGCTCGCCGATTTCCATGTGGATAATCGATCGTCCGGCTGCCTCGAGCGCTTTCGCCCGGGCCAGGATATCCATCACGTGGAATGGCTGGATATCTGCCAGGCGGTCGGCGAGGCGTAGCCCGGTCATGCGCTCGCGTGCAGTTTGCGTAAAACGGCCAGATTCACATAGGTGGCGCCATTAATCCCGTCGCCCTGCAGCACAGTCGCGGGATGCCCTGGCTCACCCAGGTTATCCAGCACGATCGCGGCACCGGAAAAATCATGGTCAAGGGTGTAGTCATTGACGGTCACCACTGTCTGCAGGCCGGCTCCACGCGAGGCGATAATGCCGTTCTCCGAGTCCTCGAAGGCAAGACAGGCCGCCGGATCGAGGCGCATCTGCTCAAGCACATAGTGGTAGATATCGGACGCCGGTTTCTTGGCCGGTACGATATCGCCGGCACCGATCACCTCAAACCAGGATTCTCCCTCCTGCCCCAGCGTGCTGGCCAGCAGGGCGCTGACATTGGCCGGGGTGGTGGTGGTAGCGATTGCCAGCCTAAGGCCGTCCTCACGTGCCTCACGCAGCAGGCGCTCGACACCTGGCCGCAGGGGGATCCGAGCCTCCTGCATCAGGGCAGTATAATGCTCGGTTTTGGCGGCATGTAGTGCTGCTACCATTTCGTCGAAATCCGCCGGTTTCTGGTAATCCGGACGGAACTGTTCCACGTAAAACTTCATGCGCTCCTTGCCGCCGGTCACCGCCAGCAATTTGCCATAAATCGCCACATCCCAGTGCCAATCGAGGCCCGCGTCATCAAATGCCTGATTGAAGGCCACTCGGTGTCCATCACGTTCGGTATCGGCCAGGGTGCCGTCCACATCAAATATTAAAGCTTGCAAAGACATACTCATTATCCATACTACTTATTGGGTTATTGCTCTCGTGGTGCGGCAAAATATTGCTTTGTTGCGCCACCCCACCCTTTCAGGTATAAATTCGCGCCAATTTTCAGGCCGATGTTGGCCATCATTATCGCAGGAGTCTGACCATGCCGGCCAGAAAGAAAAAGGAACCTGAACTTCTCGTTGGCGGGATTAAACCCTACCAGGCCAAGAAGGGCGAGAAGTACATGAATCAGAAGCAACAGGACCATTTCATGGCCATGTTGCAGGGATGGAAGGCCGAACTTCAGAGCGAAATCGATCGCACCATTCACCAGATGCAGGAAGAGGCCACGACCGAGGCCGATCCCAACGATCGCGCCAGCCTGGAGACGGATATTTCCCTTGAACTGCGCTCGCGTGATCGCGAAGGCAAGCTGGTGAAGAAGATCAACGAGGCAATAGATCGCATCGAGGAAGGCGAATATGGCTATTGCGAAAGCTGTGGAGTCGAAATCGGCATTCAGCGTCTCGAGGCCCGCCCGACTGCGGAACTCTGCATCGACTGTAAGACCCTGGACGAGATCCGGGAAAAACAAAGAGGTTAGATGGTCGCTTTCGGCGCAAAATTAATTTAAAAGGGGACTGAGGTCCCCTTTTCTATTTCCAGAAGCAAATAAAAAATGAAACTACTCATCAAGAACGCCAGAATCGCCCAGCTCGACGGCAGCACTATTGAAGGCGATGTCCTGTGTGAAGACGGCAAAATTGCAAAAATCGATGGCAGTATCGACACCAGCGCCGATGAAATCATCGATGCCGCCGGGCGACTGCTGTTACCCGGCGTAATCGATCCGCAGGTCCATTTCCGCGAGCCCGGTAACGAACACAAGGAAGATCTCGGCTCCGGCTCCCGCGCTGCCGTGCGTGGTGGTGTCACCAGTTTCCTGGAGATGCCCAACACCAGCCCGCCGACGACCGACCAGGCCGCGCTCGACAAAAAACTGCAACTGGCTGCCGAGAAGAGCGTTGCCAACTATGGTTTTTTCATTGGCGCCACCCCGGAAAACCTGGAGTCGCTCAACAGTGTCTCACCCGTGTGCGGTATCAAGATATTCATGGGCTCGAGTACCGGCACTCTGCTGGTCAATCGTCGTGCAGACCTGGATCGCATCTTTGGCAACGGCTCGCGACTGATTGCCGTGCACGCAGAAGACGAGACGCGAATCGAGGATCGCAAAAAAGAGTTTGCCGGTCGAACTGATTACGCGGCGCACTCCGAGATCCGCGACAACCGGTGCGCGGTACTGGCCACCGAACTGGCACTGGAGCTGTCGAAGAAGTATCAGCGTCGCCTGCATATCCTGCACCTGTCTACACATGAAGAGGTGGATATCCTGCGGAAAGACAAGCCGGCCTGGGTCACTGCCGAGGTCATCCCGAACCACCTGCTATTGAATGTGGCCGATTACGAAAAGAAAGGCAGTCTGGTGCAAATGAACCCGCCGATCCGGCAGGTAGAAGACAACGAAGCGCTGTGGCAGGGGCTCAGGGACGGCGTTATCGATTTTATCGCCACTGACCATGCACCGCACACGCTTGAGGAAAAAAACCAGCCCTACCCCAAATCACCGGCGGGCATGCCTGGTGTTGAAACCTCGTTACCGTTAATGCTGACCGAGATGAAGAAAGGTCGCTGCGATCTCGCGCAGATCCAAAAATGGATGTGCTACGGCCCGGCTGAGGCCTATCGAATTCCGAACAAGGGCAAGATCCTCGAGGGTTGGGATGCGGACTTGACGCTGGTGGACATGGAAAACACCAGGCCGGTGCGCAACGAAGAGGTGTTTTGCCGCGTCGGCTGGAGCCCGTACGAAGGGCGAGAGCTGGTATGGCCGGTCTACACTATCGTTGGCGGACGCGTGGTATTTGACCAGGGCAAGATTCGGGACGGCGTGCTTGGCAAGGCGCTCACCTTCGACGCCTGAGCCCGGGCGTCAAAGTCAGGACGGCTAGATTGCCATGGAAATGATTCACGTCTTCTGGCTAGCGTTGCTGCAGGGTCTGACAGAGTTCCTGCCAATCTCGAGCTCGGCTCACCTGATCCTGCTTCCGCAATTGATGGATTGGTCAGACCAGGGCCTGGCCTTCGATGTGTCAGTGCACCTCGGTACCTTGTGCGCGGTATTGTTGTATTTCCGGCGCGACCTGATCGTCATGGTACGGGATTGGTTCGGTTCGCTCTGGCATCGAAAACTGACCCCGGATGCACGCCTCGCCTGGGCGGTTTTGTGGGGCACCATTCCCGCCGGGCTTACCGGCTTCCTGTTTTCAGACGATATTGAAAAGCACCTCAGATCGCCGCTGATCATTGCCGCCACCACTATTCTCTTTGGTGTACTGCTGTGGTGGGCAGATTCGCGTCGAACGGAATCTCGGGACGAGCACAGCCTGGCTTGGCGCGACATCGTCTTTGTCGGCATTGCCCAGGCGCTTGCGCTGATCCCCGGGACGTCGCGCTCCGGCATCACCATTACCGCGGGGCTCATGGTCGGGCTCAGTCGTCAGGCAGCCGCGCGTTACTCGTTTCTGCTGTCTATCCCGATCATCCTTGCAGCCGGGGGGCTGGAAACCAGAAAACTGATTCAAAGCGCCATGCCAGTGGACTGGTGGTCCCTGGGCGTTGGCGCGACAGTAGCGGGCGTCAGCGCCTACCTGGTAATCCACTATTTCCTGAAGCTGATCAACCGCATCACGATGCTGCCCTTTGCCCTGTATCGAATATTGCTGGGATTTGCCCTGATTTACCTGTTTGTCTGACACACGCAAATAATGGCGCCAAATATTTTGAAACTTGGCTCTGCGTCGGCTATTTTTAGCAGCTATTAATAATAAGTATCCCGACTGTCCCTGATTATGTCTTCTGTAAAACACCCGGGCGCCGCCCACGCGCCGCCCACTGTATTACTGGTTGATGACTCGCGCGTCATGCGCAAGGCCATCGGCATGATCCTTACCCAGGAATTCATCCTGATCGAGGCAGAAGATGGTGAAGGCGGCTGGGAAAAGCTGACCAGCAATCCCGAGATTCAGGTCGTCATCAGTGATATAGAAATGCCGAGGCTGGACGGGTTTGGTCTGCTGGAGCGACTGCGCAATTTCGAGGATGTCCGTATCAGCCAGATGCCGGTAATTATTATCACCGGTGCTGAAGACGAAGAGACGCGGCAGACCGCCCTGGAACAGGGGGCAACCGACTTCGTCACCAAACCAGTCGACAAGACCCAGCTACTGGCACGCGTCCGAACCAATGCCCGGTTCACCGAGACCCGGCGCACACTCGAAGACACTTCGTACTCGCTAAAGTCAGAGTCCACCCAGGATCCGGTCACCGGTCTCAATAGTCGCCGATTCTTCCTGCAGCGTGGCCAGCAGGACATTGCCTACGCCAAGCGCCACGGTCAGGGCCTCGCCGTCTTACGCCTCGATATCGACAAGTTCCGTAGATTCTATGATGACTACGGTGACGATGCGGTCGATGAGATCCTTATTTCGGTCGCCAGTCTGCTGAAATCCCACGCCAGGGTTGAAGACACGGTCGCACGCATCGGCGGTGCGGCGTTCGCCGTGCTGGCGCCGTCAACCTCTCCGGGCGAGGCAATGATTCTGGCCGAGCGCCTGCGATACGCCATCGCGCAACATCCAGCTCAGTGGCAAAACGTCAGCATTCCAATGACCGCCAGCGTTGGCCTGGTGACCCTGGCCCACCATCTTGACTCCGATATCTCCGGCCTGTTGAAACTGGCGGAAGACCATCTGCGCCAGGCGCGGCGTGCGGGTGGCGATCAACTCAGCTCTGACGACAAGGCTGCCGCGGGTGCCGCGCAGGTCGCAAGCGCACAACCCGCCCCGCTTGAACCGACCCAGACGGCCGAGATCCAGCCGCTCGGCGATGCGCTGGACGACATCGGTATTCCCGAGATACCTGATGAAACAGGGTCTGCCGAACTGGAGCAAATTGGTCTACCTGCGGTAGAGCTGCATACCGATGACAGCCCTGGCCTCAAACCGGACAACGCGGAAATTCCATCGATGGACGAAGCGATGGCGGCATTGGCCGCCGGTGAGGCACATCGCGTGGAGCCTTATTTATGGTCGCTGCTCAAACAGTGTCTGCCGTTTCTGGAACATTGCAACGACAAGCTCGACCTCGGCATCGGCGTCGCAACCCAGGTCGTTCGCCACAAGATTGAAAATCCCGAAGAGGAATAACACACTACGACCATGAGACGTGGTCGTTTTGCCCCCTCCCCGACGGGTCCCCTGCATTTTGGTTCACTGGTTGCCGCGCTTGGCAGTTATCTCAACGTGCGCGCACAACAGGGTCAGTGGCTAGTTCGCATGGAAGACCTGGATCCGCCGCGGGAGGAGCCGGGCGCGGCCGACCAGATTCTGCGCGTACTCGATGCCCTGGGTTTTGAGTGGGATGGCGATGTGGTTTATCAAAGTCAGCGCTACGATCTATATCACGATGCCATTCGCGACCTGACGGCAAAGGGATTGACCTACTACTGCACCTGTTCGCGCCAGGACATTTCCCGTGCGGGCTTGCCTGGTATTGAAGGCAACCGCTACCCCGGCACCTGCCGCACGGCCGCCCACCGAAACCTAGATGCCAGCACCCGCTTGGTCACTGACGACATACCGATCATTTTCACCGACTTGCTACAGGGCCAACAGTCACAACGACTGCAGTCGGATGTCGGAGACTTTGTCATCCTTCGACGCGACGGCTTCATGGCGTACCAGATTGCGGTGGTCGTTGACGACACCGACCAGGGTATTACTGAAGTCGTCCGCGGCTCGGATTTGCTGGACTCGACCCCAAGGCAAATTTACCTGCAGCGCCTGCTGGATCTCGCCACCCCGCATTATCTGCACTTGCCCGTTGCGGTCGACGGTCAGGGCAACAAACTCAGCAAGCAAACCGGCGCCCCGGCTATCGACATTCGCAACGGCCCAAAGGTAATCTTCGAGGCCCTGGCTTTCCTGGGGCAATGCCCGCCTGCGGAACTATCTGGCGCAAAACCGGCCGAATTACTTGAGTGGGGCAAGCAACACTGGAACGCGGCCATGATACCGCCGTTAAAATCGATTCCGTTTGGAGCATGAGATGAGCACTGTTACCTCTGACCACGATTTCATTGCAGCCTTTCGCGGGCGATTCATCGGAATCCTCGAGTGGCATCAGCTCGACACGTTCTGGAAAACCCTGGTCAACCAGGCCGGCAAGGGTTGGTATATCTATGCTGTTGGCGAACCGGCTCCAACCCGCGTCAGCACGCCTGATGAGGTGAAGACATTTATCAGTGAAATCGAAACCCTGCTGCGCAAGGAACATGAGGAGGAGTACTGCGGTATCGTTTATACCGATGACAAAAAAAATCCCGGTTTTATCAAGATATTCGATCCCAACAACCTCGGTGTCGTATGCGGATACAGTGACAACCCACCGCTGCCGGGCTGGATCCTTTCGACCATCGCCCCGGTCGAGCTCAACGACAGCACCATTCTGCCAGGAAACCGCCGCCGTTGGTGGCAACGCCTCTGGAAACAAGCCAGTTAAGTGAAAACGTGCCGATAATCGAATCATCGTTCCGGCCGGCATGGTGGTGCCGCAACCCCCATCTGCAAACCATGTGGCCATTGGCGGTCAAACCTGACCACCCAGAGCTTAGACGCGAGCGGATTGAGCTCGCCGATGGTGACTTCATCGATCTGGACTGGACGACCAACACGACCGGGCCGCTGGTCGTTGTCATGCATGGCCTGGAAGGCTCGGCCCACTCGCATTACGCGCGACGCATCATGCATGTACTCCCCGCTCGCGGCATGCGCGGAGTACTAATGCATTTCCGTGGGCGCAGCGGTGAGCCGAACCGGCTTGCGCGTGCGTATCATTCCGGTGAAACCGGCGACATCAATACGATTGCTGAGATATTGCATAAACGTGAACCGGGTGTACCGCTGGCCGTAATCGGTTATTCGCTTGGCGGCAATGTGCTGCTCAAGTGGCTCGGTGAACTGGGTAGCAGCGTTAAAATCAAGACCGCGGTTGCAGTATCAGTGCCGTTTATCCTCAGTGACCTGGCGGATCACATGAGCACTGGACTGGCAAGGCTGTATCAACGTTACCTGGTGAAATCCCTGCACCGCACCTTTGCCGCCAAGGCAGCCGTGGTGGATCTGCATCTGAGCGTTGAAGAAATATCCCGACTCGACAGTTTCTGGAAATTTGACGACAAGGTCACCGCGCCGATTCACGGGTTCGAGGGCGCTGTTGACTACTACCAACGGTGCAGCTCACGACAATTTATTCATGGCATACGTATACCAACGCTGGTCCTGCAGGCGCGCGATGACCCGTTTATGACACAAGCCGTCATCCCGACTGAAGAGGAGTTAAGCGAAAGCGTTCGACTGGAGCTTTCCGATCATGGCGGTCACGTGGGTTTCATTTCAGGCGGGACACCGTGGTCACCCGAATTCTGGTTGGAGGGCAGGATACTGTCATTTCTGGATGCGGCAGCCTGATTGATAGTCGAACGGCGCCTGTGCGTGATGGTGCGCTAACTTGCTGTTATCAAACTCTTTTTTTAGTATTCCTAGACACGTTTCTCCCACCACTTAACGCCAACAACGGTTCCGCCCACCATCGAAACCGTTGCCACTATCGAGGCAACAGACAGGGTCGAAACGCCACTAAGGCCCTGACCAATATTGCACCCGCCCGCGAACGTTGCCCCAATACCCATGAATGCGCCACCAACAAGATTGTGGGGAATGCGGCGGGTATCCGCAACCGTTGCCCTGAAGCCACGACGCAGCGCCGCGCTCAGCAAGGCCCCGACGAATATCGCAGCAATAAAGGCGCTGCCAAAGTTCAGCACCGGACCGGTGTTGGTCGACAACCAGTAACTGAATCGCGCCAGCGGACCGGTAATGGCAATGGCGGCCGGCCGCGTCGATGTGAATTCACCCGCAGCCCACCAGCCGTTTACCAACCAGGTCAGGACCACCAGTGCACCAATTGCAGCGCCGGCGACTATCAGCCCGGCATTTTCCCGAAGTTGGCCAGGCCGTACGATCAAACCAATTAAGGCAAACGAAATCACGAGACCTGCCAGCCAGGGAGGTATGTGCATCAAGGTTGCAACGCCATTATCCGCCGACGCCAAAGTGACTGTCGTTGCTTCGGTCAGCGCCATTCGCGCTGGTTCGAGTACGCCAAATGTGGTGATGCCGGCAAACAACATCATTGCGAATAATGTAAGCAGGCTACCGACATGGCCCTCGGCTGCGTTTACCAGCGTGCGTGCCGCACAACCGCCGGCTAATGCGGCACCAAAACCGAATAGCAGTCCGCCTAAAACTACCCCAAACCAATTGAGTTGAGCACTTCGATAGCCCGCATCTGCGATTGCAACCCACCCCAGTGATTCTATGATCATCACACCCGGGATCGCTATTGCCCAGGCAGCAAGAAAGGACTGAAGGTAGCGATAGTCTCGCACTATCATCGCGCTGGATACCGCGGCGACCATACAGAATCGTGAACGCTGCATGATGACGCCGAAACTCAGTCCGATAACTAGACCGCCAACGATGGCGGATATATTCAGTTCATCCATTGTTTGCTGTACCTTGGACTATCTAGTCAATAGATCCACTATCCCTGGACACTCTACTCTGATAATCCTTTTGGCCAAACATGAAGTGTGGAATCAATAATATGGCCTTTGCTGTCCATCACCGCGCTAATTGCCTTTGCCGTACAATCTGTCTGACCGGGTATCGTCATTGATCTGGTGAACTCGGAATAAATCGTAATCGTCGGTGTCGACTGATCGAGCTCATATACATACTCAACCCGAATCGGGTTGATATCGATGCGAGACAGGGGCTTACCGAAGAAGTGGAGTTCGCCGCGATCGACGGCTTCAAGAAAAATGGCGATGACCTGGTGCGGCGTCTTGTGGGTGTGCGGGTCATAACCCGGCGGTGCTTCAAGGATGTGAGCATTCACCGATAGGCCGTGAACCAGAAATACTGTCAAAAACAGAAAATGAATTTTTCTTGTATTCACAGTCACACTATCTGTTTCTGGCGCTCAGTATTGCTACTACTTCTCCACTCCTCCAGTTCCGATAGAATGTCGAGGAGTCGGTAGTCGTACAGGCAGTAAAACACAAAGGAACCACGGCGCTCCCCTTTCACGACGCCCGCCTCGCGCATTGCCCTCAAATGAAACGAAACATTCGTCTGTGACAACCCGGTTTTAGCAATAATGGCAGAGACCGGAGTACAATCCAGCCCCATACTACACAGAATACGAAGCCGGTTCGGCTCGGACAGAAGCTTGAAAATCCGGGACAGCTCGTTGACCGGAAAATTAGGATATGCGTTAATGCTCATATGAGTAGTCACTCATATCCTAAACCTGATACATTCCTATTGCAATCCAGATACCGGGGTCGTTGCTAAACCATGTTTTTCAGTCAGCTGCCAACCAAGGAATCCTCTCTCTCCTACCTGTTTGGCTGTGGCGGCAAGGGTAAGGCCATCGCCGTAGACATCGTCGCCGGAGACGAGGTCTGGTTTATTGAACAGGCCAAACAACGCGACGTCACCATTACTCACGTGATTGATACCCATGTCCATGCCGACCACTATTCCGGCGGCAAGGCGCTTGCAGCAAAAATCGGTGCGCCCTATTGCCTGCATGAGAACTCGACAGTCGATTATGAGGTCGAACGGCTTCACGACAACCAGGTAATCGAGGTCGGCAATGTCTCGGTAACGGTCCTGCATACGCCTGGCCACACCTACGACAGCATATGTTTGCTGGTCAGCGACAAACGCCGCTCCGATGAACCCTGGTTCATTCTTACCGGCGACACACTATTCGTTGGCGCCGTCGGTCGGCCTGACCTGGCCGGCAAGGAATATGAAATGGCAGGTACCTTATTTGACTCGATCCACGAACGCATCCTGACACTGCCGGACAACGTTGAAATTTATCCCGGCCATCAGGCGGGTAGTGCTTGCGGTGCCGGTATCTCTGGCAAACCGAGTTCTACGGTTGGTTTCGAGAAAAAATTCAATCCGATGCTCAGCATGGATCGCACTGCATTTGTCGCCGCCTTGACCAGCGAGATCCCTCCTCGCCCGGCCAACATGGATCGAATCGTGGCCGCGAACGTCAGCGCCTAGGTTTCCTCATGACTTTCGAAGATTACGTTCACGGTATCCGTGACAACCTTGAACAATTCCTGCATCAGCTGTTCCAGGTACTGCTGGTTGGCATGACCCTCGGCCTCATGCGCACGGTAGTACCGGCGCTGGCGGAAACCGAGTTCGATGTGCCACGGGGTTCGTTCATGCTGCTGATGGCGTTCGTGGTAGCGTTCGGGTTTGTCAAAGGCACGCTCAATTTTGTAGCGGGCCGTTTGTCGGAACACTACGGTCGTAAACGGGTACTGATGGCAGGCTGGCTGATTGCCATACCGATTCCCTTTATCGTCTACGCCGCCCCCAGCTGGAGCTGGATTGTATTTGCTACCGTGTTGCTGGGTATTAATCAGGGCCTCACCTGGTCCATGACCCAGACCTCGAAACTTGATATTACCCGAGCGGATCAGCGCGGTTTTACGATTGGTATGAACGAATTCTCCGGCTATTTTGGTGTAGCTGTCGCCGGAATTATAACGGGCTACCTGTCTGAGTGGTTGTCTCCACGCGAAGGACTACTCTGGTTCGGCATCACTTCCATTGGGCTTGCAATTATTACGACTCAGTTGTGGGTCAAAGAAACGCTGCCCTGGGCCAGGGCCGAAGCCCAGCGCCACGCTAGCGGTGCGGCAACCGGGCCCACCGCTAGATTCCCCATCAATATTTCAGATAAACCGACAACCTGGGAAGTGTTCACCCTCGTCTCCTGGCGTGACCGCCGTTTGGCCGCGTTCAGTCAGGCCGGGCTGATCGAAAAGTTTGTAGATGCCCTGGTGTGGGTTTTTTACCCTATTTTTCTGTACCAGCAGGGATTGAGTCTTGCCAATGTCGGTTGGGTGGTCGGCATCTACGGTTTCGTCTGGGGAGGCTCCCAGTTTGTTACCGGTAAATTATCTGACCATGTTGGTCGCAAATGGCCCATTGTTCTCGGTATGTGGATCTGTGGCGGCGGTGTCGGGCTTACGCTATTGGGCGACACCGTTTTGTGGTGGTCATTTTCCGCCGCGGTTGCCGGATTTGGAATGGCACTGCTTTATCCCAATATCAGCGCTGCAGTCGCAGATATCTCGCACCCCAACTGGCGCGGGTCGGCGATTGGTATTTATCGTTTCTGGCGTGACCTTGGTTACGGGATTGGCGCCCTTGCACTGGGTCTCGCATCAAACATGAGCGGTGCATTGAGCACCGGTTTCTGGCTGGTCACCGTCGCCATGTTTGTCTCCGGTCTACTGGTACTGATCTGGGGCGAGGAAACCCACCCGAGACTGAACCCGGCCTCCGACAAATCGTAAAACATGTACGACGCCGCGAAATATGATTCGTGGTACCAAACTTCACGCGGCAAGTGGATCAGTAACAACGAATTTCGCCTGATGATGCGGCAACTGGACCCCGAACCAGGATCTACGTTGCTGGACGTCGGTTGCGGTACCGGACACTTCAGCCGTCGTTTTGCCGCGGCGGGCCTGAAGGTCACCGGTATCGATCCTGATGCCGACGCCTTGACCTTCGCGCGCTATCAATCCGGTTCGGTGGAATACTTGGAAGGCCGGGCAGAAAACCTGCCCTTCCCCGACAACAGCTTTGACTACTGTTCTGCCGTCACCAGCCTTTGTTTCGTGCCGAATCACGGCAAAGCCATCGCTGAAATTTGGCGCGTGAGCCGAAAAGCAATGGTACTTGGCCTGCTAAACCGGCATAGCCTTCTCTATTTGCAAAAGCACGACCATGGTGACTATCAAGGTGCACGCTGGGATACGGCGAAGGACATTTTTAAATTCGCGAATAATCTGTTACCACGACCTGGTTCCATCGCCGCCGAAACAACAATAATGATTCCAGGTGGTGGCGCAGTTGCGCGACTAGTAGAAATGCTGCGTTCTACACGATTTCCGGGCGGCGGCTTTCTTTCGATCTCCATAAAAAAGTAAAAATCAAACCTCTCTATCATCCTTGACTCGTATTGCAGGCTGATGCCCGTTTAGTCAATGATCAGTTCTCACCGGGTGGATTGAATCTTTAACCAATCAAGAATCTGTTTTTCCTGGAATTCGTAAAACGGGTTGTAGCGTAACCGCATCAATTGATCCGCCGGGATTTGCAACACACCACGCTCGCCCCGTAGCTTTATATTCCCCAGTGAGACACCGGTTCCGACCGTGGTACGAACATCGCCGTAAACCGGATCGTCCGGCTTGAATGGCAAGGCAACATGCGAAAGTGAGTAAATGCCTTCTGGCCATCGAAGATCAGTAGCGACTATATTCACGGCGGTTGTATTGGCTGGCTTGATACGTTGTACCAGCCGGGATGAGTTGACATCGGCGTTGGTCAGCAAAATCAGGTCAAAGGGTACCTGCCGGTGCAGCAACACTTCGGCCGATCGTATCGGATTTACTGTTAACAGTGATGCAGTATTGGCCTCCCGATTGACACCGTAAGCAACCAGTCGATGATGGTTTGGTGCGAGCCGCAGAAAGAGACTGTCCACCAGCGCGTTGACCGGTACGGTCGCATCCACGACAGAAGTAAACGCCATAGTAGGGGGAAAGTTCTCTACACCCGCCCCCTGGTCCAGTCGGTTTATGCGTTTGGCGATGTCCTGGGTCAAATAATAGATCTGCTCAGCAGCGTTGAGCGGGAACGAATTGTATTTGTACGGGTCGTACTCCAGCTGTATATCGAGCCAGGCGAGCTTTTTCAGGCCAGGCAAATAGGATAGCCGTCGTTGCCAGGGAGCCAGTGCTGCTAATGATGAAACGCCGACAGCGGGTGAAATCATTACGAGACCGGCCGGCCTGGGGAGGGTCTCACCCTCGAGTCCCGCCAGGGTGTACTCCAGTGCCAGTGCTGCGCCATTGGAGTAGCCAACGAGATAGAGTGGCGCGTCGGGTCCGATTTTTTCGCGCAAATGGCGCGCGGCAATTCGAACCGCTGAGGTAAAATCTGTCCACTTTGTCCGTAACAGACCTGATGGTGCCGTACCATGACCCGGAAGGCGCAATGCTACCACCCAGCCTTGTTGCGAATTCAGTTTCTCAGCCAGGGCGCGCAGGCTGTAGGGTGAATCGGATAACCCATGCAGCATCAGGTAACCGGCACGGGGCTGTTTGGCAGGCAGCTCCACTGTGCGATTCCAGTTGGTCTTGTAACTGGTTGGATCGACCAGGCTCCCCTTGTGAAATCGATTGATTTGAACCTTCGCGGCTTTCGGCGTCGCCGCATAGACTTCTTCATCAAGGTCCCTAAATAGCCTGTCTTCCAGCGACAGGTACTGATCCAGGGTTTTAACGGAGATAGAATGCCCTGCACGATACTCCTGCTGGAGATGAACATCGTGCCACGCGCTGAGTTCGGGGCCACTTTTGAGCGTTAGGCTGAAAAATAGTACCGAGGTTATTACCGCTCCGAGCAAGACATAGCTGATAGCTATCAAAATGCGGCGAGTAATGGGATTCATGATTTTGTTAACATGCGAACGCAATCTTGCTATCGGTCGTTTTTATGTCTCATCGCTGATATTTGACGGCTGAAACCAGCCATGCCTGCGAAGCAGGCGTCTGACCAGGCTGATTTGTTAGCTGTAGTTATGCGCCATTTTGACTACTTCGCCACTTCGTGAGAAATGGCTTTAGTTAGCAAAAATATTTTACCTGTATATTTGTGGCATGGATGAGGAATTACATCACGCGACTCAACTATATGGTAACCAAGGCGCTGGTAAAGTCTGAGAGCTCCTTCATTTTGCCCAAATACTTCCACGCTAACTGTTTGACAATTCGCGTTTTGTGCCAATTTATTAACAGTCGACATGAGTGCAGTCCCTATACCTTTGTTTCTATATTGAGGATAGGAGGCGAGCATATTGATGTAAAAACTATCAGGAACGCATTGTTCTAGTTCAATAAGTGGACGAATAAATTCTGGATAATCATAAAGATTTTCTGCTTCTTCTTTTGAGGGTAATCGGTACGCTAGTAACATACCGGCGATATTACCTTCAATAGTGGCAACATGTGCGTTCTTGTAAGAAAAGTTCTCGCTTTCGGATTCTAAATTACGCGCACCTACAGCAAGGATATCTTGTTCGTTTTCTTTTGACTGTTCCCAGAAAAATGCTGGTATACCTTCACCTGCGATTAATGCTAGTTCGGCGAGTGGGTAACAATCCATTAGCGTGGCTTTTCTAATTTCCATTTTGGTTACCGAAATCTAATGTCCGATAAGATACATCGGCGTATAACGTCTCGCCTCAGGCGCACGGCGTATCCACGTCGCGCTGGAGGCGATTGTTATGTGTAGATTCCACCATTCTTGATGAAAAATATCGCAGACGACCTGTAATGACTGCTTTCGGTCAAAGCAGGCAATCAAGTTTTAAAGAAACACGGCTCAAATATGGCTGTGTTCTTCATAAAGCGTTGAAGCTGTAGATATCTCTACCTACGTGTCACGCCAAGCTCGGACTCCTCCCGGAACAGGGAAAACCAGTGTTTTTTCTAGGACTACTTTTCTGCGAAGCAGTAGAACAAGCCGGCTCCGCCGGTCTTGGCCAGTGCTCCCTGGCTACATCCTTTGGTGACATGCGCAAAATTCCAGGATTTGGCCCAGTCGTGATCGAGCGGTCCGATCCGGTCATGATGGCCCACTACTGCAGCGCCCTCACCGCTCTTGGTCCAGCTGCCGCAGGTCATGTCGACAAAGAACTGCGGGGCGAAGGCGGTGCCATCAAGGCGCGAGCCAGTGAGGATGTCGTGCATATTGGGCTTCTCCGTACGTCCGTTGACCATGTTGCCGCTCTCATCGAGAGCAGTGTCCTTGTTCAGATTGTTGTTCGATGAGTGCAGGTCATCGACGCTCTTCGCGATCATGACGCCCTTCGCATTGAACCATGGGCCTGCGCCGATGCGGTCACGTGCGTTAACGACGTTCTGGTCCTTGAAGTCGTTGCCCTGGGTGCTGAGGTAGGCGCGCCAGACCCGATTGCCGGCACCGACGGATTTCGCCAGTTTCTGGCAGTGTGCGTCTGCTCCGGCCAGGCCGCCGAGATTTGCACCGTTGCCTGGACCAGCACTGGTCACAAAGAAAGACATTTTGCCTGGTTCGCCGGCCCCGGCCGACTCAGCCAGTAGCAACGACCCCGCAGCAATCGATAGCATGAAAAATTTTAGAATCTGCATACTAAACTCCCAGGTTATCAGTTGGTTGAGTAAATATCCCCCGGCAAAGCCTGGGTACTTAGTATACCCAGTTTTGAGATAGGTTCTTAATACATAACGTCCTGGTTTTGCGGCGGG
>Ga0209742_10000039_pt1 | contig 66644 bp, 68 predicted proteins | sample DeeMarSeWOR38_10_FD_187462 | JGI IMG/M metagenome (GOLD analysis project Ga0209742, IMG submission 187462) | Marine sediment microbial communities from White Oak River estuary, North Carolina - WOR-3-8_10 (SPAdes) (version 2) | ecosystem: Environmental > Aquatic > Marine > Intertidal zone >...
AAAAAGACTGAACAAGCGGACAGTATCAGCACCGTAACTTTCAATGAGTTCATTCGGGTCTACCACGTTGCCCTTTGACTTTGACATTTTTGCCCCGTCTTTAATGACCATTCCTTGGGTCAGCAAATTCTTGAAGGGTTCGTCGCTGGAAAAATAATTAAGGTCTCGGAGAACCTTAGTGAAAAATCGGGCGTAGAGGAGGTGTAGGATAGCATGTTCGACGCCCCCGATATACTGGTCGACCGGCAGCCAGTAATCTGCTTTACTTTTATCAAGCGGCCCTTCTGTAAAATCCGGGCAGGTATAACGTGCAAAATACCAGGATGACTCGACAAAGGTATCCATGGTATCAGTTTCACGCCTGGCATCCCCCCCACATACAGGACAGGTTGTCCTGTAAAAACTCTCAAGAGTATGAAGAGGCGAGCGTCCGGTTTTATCCGGTTTTGCATCGATCGGGAGGATGACCGGCAGTTCCTGTTCCGGCACAGGTTGCTCTCCACAGGTGTTGCAATAAATCATGGGGATCGGCGTTCCCCAGTAGCGCTGCCTGGAGATACCCCAATCCCGTAGCCGATAGGTCGTCTTTGCTTTGCCGAATCCTTTTTTCTCAGCAAAAGCGGTTATGGCCATTTTGGCTTCTTCAGAAAACATACCGTCGAATTGGTCGGAACCGGTTAAAATCCCAACACCTTCAAATGCAGCTGTAAGATTTGCCGGATCGATGGGTTCGGATTCGGATTGAACAACGACTGTAACCGGCAGCTTGTACTTTCGGGCAAATTCAAAATCCCGCTGGTCATGTGCGGGAACAGCCATCACAGCACCGCTTCCGTATTCCATGAGAACGAAATTTGCAGCAAATATCGGGATGCGTTTTCCAGTAAAGGGATTGATGCAGTATTTTCTGATGAAAACTCCCTCTTTTGCAAGTTCCTCTTCAGGGTCTTTCTGCTGTCGGGCTATTTTCGTTTTAGCCACAAATTGGGCAATTTCTTCTGCCTCGTCTGACTTTGTGCTTAAAGCTACAAGAGGGTGCTCCGGTGCAACAGACATGAAGGTGGCGCCGAATATAGTATCCGGGCGTGTTGTAAATATTGTCAGAACTTGGTCTGTGCCCTCGACAGGAAAATCAATTTCAGTTCCAATGCTTTTCCCGATCCAGTTGCGCTGCATGGTCAGTACTTTTTCGGGCCATCCGGTCAGATTATCACATTCAGCCAACAGTTCTTCCGCATAGTCAGTAATACGGAAAAACCAGCCATGCATATCCTTGGGGAGAACCTGATTGTCACAGCGCCAGCAACGACCGTCAATAACCTGTTCGTTTGCCAGGACGGTCTGGCAGGATTCGCACCAGTTGACGGATGTCATCTTCCGGTATACCAGGCCTTTGTCATACATCCTGATGAAAAAAAGCTGCTCCCAGCGGTAATAATCAGGGTTGCAGGTTGCTATTTCCCTGTCCCAGTCATAGCTGAAGCCCATCTGCTGAAGCTGGTTTCGCATATAATCGATATTTTCATAGGTCCATTTTGCAGGATGGGTATCGTTTTTCAGGGCGGCATTTTCTGCGGGCAGGCCAAAGGCATCCCATCCCATGGGGTGCAGAACATTGAAACCGTTCATCCTCTTGAAACGCGCAATCACATCTCCAATGGAGTAGTTTCTCACGTGTCCCATGTGTATTTTGCCGGAAGGGTAAGGAAACATTTCCAACAGGTAGTATTTTGGGCGGGTCGGGTCCTCGGAGACTTTAAACGTGCTTCGGGTTTGCCAGTGTTCCTGCCACTTGGCTTCAATGGAGGCAAAATCGTATCGGTCTGTTTCTTTAGGAGAGGTGGGACTCATGTCGAGGGCACCATGAATTAACTTGATTCTACATATGCAGCTGGGATTTCAAGACGAGAATAATTTTCAAAGGTGGTGTACTTGTCAATAAATGTCAGTTCAACAGTGCCTGTAGGGCCATTGCGCTGCTTGCCGATAATAACCTCGGCAATGCCGCGCTTGGGATTGTCCTCGCTCTTGTTATAGATCTCATCGCGGTACAGGAAGCAGATGACGTCTGCATCCTGTTCAATGGCTCCCGACTCACGCAGGTCAGACAACTGGGGCCGCTTGTTAGGGCGGGATTCCAGGCTGCGGTTAAGCTGGGACAGGGCAATAACCGGTAGGTCCAATTCTTTTGCCATGGCCTTGAGCGACCTGGATATTTCACTTATTTCCTGTTCCCGTCGCTCAGCTGAACTTCGGCCTCGCATGAGCTGCAGGTAATCTAAGACGACCAGAGCGATATTATGTTCTGCTTTCAGTCGCCGCGATTTTGCCCGCATTTCCAGGACACTGATTGCAGGCGTGTCGTCAATAAAGATAGGTGCATCGGAAAGGATGCCGGTTGCCCTTGCAAGCTTTGGCCAGTCAAGGTCCCGAATAAAACCGGTCCGGAGATCTTGCGAATCAACGCGGCTGACTGAACAGAGCATGCGCATGCCAAGTTGCTCTTTTGACATTTCCAGGCTGAAAACCGCTACAGGGATTTTATTGAAGATGGCTGCATTCTGGACTATATTCATCGCAAGGGCGGTTTTGCCCATGCTTGGCCTGCCGGCCAATATGATCAGGTCCGAAGGTTGCAGACCAGCGGTTATCCGGTCAAGGTCGTCGTAACCGGTAGGCACACCGGTAATCAATTCTTTCTTTTCAGCAAGCCTTTCAATGCGCTTGAATGTCTCGGGAATGATTTTGCTTAGAGCCTGAAAATCCTGGCTGCTTTTGGTTCGGGAGATCTCAAAGATGGTCTGTTCCGCATCATCGACCAGGCTGTCTATTTCGTCCTGTTCTTCATAGCAGCGGGAAGCTATTTCCGTGCAGGTCAGGATCAGGCGTCGCAGAATGGATTTTGATCTGATGATCTGGGCATAGTAAATGATATTTGCTGCAACGGGAACAATATCGGTGAGATTGGCAAGATAGGCGGGTCCGCCAATTTGCTCCAGTTGATTTCTATCTTTGAGGATATTGGTAACGGTAATAATGTCCTGTGGCTCATTTTTTTCAAAAAGAGCCACCATCGCACTGAAGATGTTCTTGTGGGCATCCCGGTAAAAATCAACTGGGGTCACCAGTTCCAGTATTTTTACCAGGGCTCCTTGCTGCAGGAGTATGGAACCCAGTACGCATTGTTCAGCCTCCAAGTTCTGAGGCGGCAAACGATGCGGATCAGAGGGTGTTTTTGGCATTGATGCTGTACGATCAGCCTTCATGGCCCTGTCACCCGTTTCATAATTATTATTCGGACTCAAGCGGGACGACGCTGACGGTTATTTCAGAGGTCATCTGGTAACCTACCTTAATTGGAACGATAACATCACCTAGGGTTTTTATGGGTTCATTAAGAAGAATATTCTTTTTTTCAACCTGTATGTCGAGTTCAGCAAGTTTCTCGACAATGTCAGCAGACGTAACAGAGCCAAAAAGCTTTTCTTCCTCGCCCACGCGATGTTGAATTTTTATGGTGGTTCCTGCTATCTTTTTGGACAGCGTTTCTGATTCCTGGCGTTGTTTTTCCCGACGTGCTGCAATGGTTGCTTTTTCCTGCTCCAGAAGGGCACGATTTGTCTTATTGGCAATAACAGCCATTTTTTTGGGGATAAGATAATTTCTGGCATAGCCTGGCTTGACTTTTACTATATCTCCTTCTTCCCCGAGAGTGTCCACGGTTTTTTTAAGAATAAGTTCCATTTTTCTACCTCAAAAAATTTACTTTAAATCGTATGTTTTGTTCAAAGAGATCAAACTTGGTTCAGCAGTGACTTCTACCCTGTTGTTTCTGGAGTTTTGCTTGCACTGTTAAGCTTTCTGAAATCGGCCCAGACGTCAGCCAAACCTAGAAATGACAATATGATGATGCCATAGGTTTGGATGAAGATCAATGCATAAATCAGGACACGGATCAACCTCGGCACAGACCATCTATTCAGCAGGCTTGTTACTATTGCCAGTCCCTGGAAAAAATATAAAGTGGTGCAAATTATCAGCACATTAAGCCCGACAATATCCAATGGTGCTGGAAGCAGAAAAGCGGTTATGCCTCCCACAACAACCAGCCATACCATGGGCTCAGGCAACTTCCACGAATTATATTCTGGCCAGTGAGAAAGTCCTTTATCTCTTTTTCTGAGCAGCCAGTTGCCTAGTGAAAGGTTCAACCATGTTATGGTTAAAATGGCTGAAACCAAAAGTGCCGGGAGAATTTTTGGGATATAAATCCTTAGGGCCTCTAGGGCATTTCTAACACTTTGCAGTGTTTCCGGAGCAAGTTCAGCCGATTCCTCATAAAGCATGAGACTGCCACTCAGTCCCGCATCCAGTTCCGTCAACAACGATGTATATGGATTAGTCTGGTGTAGCATGCCGAGACCCAACCAGAAGATGCCCCATGTCAAGGCCAGCAACATGGCTCCGACAAGACCTGCCTTAACTGGTGTTTGCCTGTTATGAAGTGCATGGGTGAATGCAATTCCCAGAGGCAACATTGTAAATGCAAAAAGTAATATAGACATTGAGCCAAAGAGCAACGCACCTCCAGCAGAGAGGATTAGAGCGTTTCTCACAAGAATAATGCCTTTTCTTTTTCCAAGTACTACGAAATAATAAAAGATCGGCAGAGGTACAAGGCTTGTCATCCAGCCCATTTTACCAGGAAGAAGTGTTGGGAGAAGCAACATTGCAGTCAGCAGCACAAATCCGGCCAACTGTGCATCCTGGACATTATGTCGAAACTGAAAATATGGAATGACCACCTCGCCAACCTGTCTGTTTACAGATATGTCGGACCGCTGTAAGGCATTAGGGCAATCTGCCTTGCCTTTTTAATGGCATCAGTTAATTTTCTTTGGTGTTTGGCACAATTTCCATAGATACGTCTGGGAATGATTTTTCCTCTCTCGGTAACAAAGTTCCGCAGGGTCCTCACTTCCTTGTAGTCAATCACCAGACTCTTGTCAGCACAGAAACGACAGACTTTTTGTCGTGGGAATATCCTTTTTTTAGGTGGCATATTTAGTCCTCCAGAAAAATATTTCAGCGATGTGTTTGAAAATGATAACCAGGCAACAATACAGTATCAATCAGTCAGCTTCTTCCTCGTGAAGTTCTGACTCATCCTCTTCGATGCCAGCCTCATCAGGGGTCCGAACCTGTTCAGCCTTTGCCAATTGCTCCTTAACAGCTTCAGGATCGCACGTATCGGCTATTTTGACAGTCAGGTATTTGAGAATTCGGTCGTCGATCCTGTAAATACGTTCGATTTCCGCTACAGAAGCAGGAATGCAGGCATAATCAACAAAGACGTAATAACCCTGGCTTTCCTTCTTAATAAGGTAGGCGAGTTTTTTCAGGCCCCATTTGTCAATCCTGATGATTGTTCCGCCATCACCCTCGATGATTGAGGTTGTTTTTGCTGCGATTGCCTCAATTTCATCTTCAGCGACATTTGGCCTGGCAATAAGAATAGTTTCGTATCTGCGCATGTGTTCCTCCTCATGGACTTGAAGTGGCCCTCGCTATCTAAGTCACGGCAGAGAGCGAGAAGGTTTATATATGTATAGAAGCCTAAAACGAATCGGTTCTTTTACATGATGTTTCATGAATTGTCAATTTTTTTCAGGTTTGTTGCCAACCGATTTCTCACTCTTTTTTATTTCCAGCCATTTTTGCCGGAGTTCGGCAACGGTTTCAATCTTTTCATCAGCAAAAACATGGGGATGGCGTCGTATCATCTTGGCTGTAATCGTGTCAAGCACATCACCAATGTCATAATGTTCATCTTCCTTATGTATCTGGGCAAGCAGAATGATGAGATATAACAGATCCCCTGACTCCTCTTTGGTATGAAGCTGGTCATTGGCATCAATCGCCTCGAGAAGCTCCCGGGTCTCTTCCAACAGGTAACGTTTTAATGTTGCCGGGGATTGCTCCCTGTCCCAGGGGCACCCTGGTGCAGAGCGCAGTTGTCTGACAATATCAACAAACAGGTCAAACCTTTTCCCGTAATCTGTCACCTGTCACCTCTTTTTAAAAGTACTATTTGCCAGAAGATGTCTTTTATTGAAAAAATTGTCAAATAACAATTTTTTTCGGTTGTAATGAAAAAAAACAGGGTTTATATTGGCTCGCGAAAACTCCATTGATAAATTTTCAGGTCTTGCCTATTGTATAACCTAACCAATTTGTCACTCAGGTTGCATTTAGATGGTATGGTTTTTTTATCGTTTCCTGCAACCTTTTGAAACAGGCGCATTTAACACAATTCCATAAAGCTGCTCTCAAGATTTTATCTTGGACTGGAAATAGCAGGGATTTAAACTTATCAGTAAATAGGGCACGTTAACCTACTTTAATATACATTGCAGAAACTGATTGTAGAGCATGTGTAAAATTACAAGTCTGGAGCGGGACTTGGGGAGTTAAGGCATGAAGAAGGATGACAAGATAATATTAGAAAAACATAAAGACATAGCCCGCATTGACCAGGAAATTAAGCGGACACATGGCTGGTATGTCCGGGTCCGCTATATGGGAAAAACGTATTCCAAGTTTTTTTCCGACCGGAAATGCGGAGGAAGATATTCTAGCCTTCTTGCTGCACTTGCCTGGCGTGATAAGACTGAGTCGAAGTTAGGCAAACAGCGCACCGACAAACATATAGTCACTATAAGCAATTCAAAAACCGGCGTTGTCGGGGTACGACACAATGTCAAGCTGAGGAGATATGAGGTAAGCTGGGTCACCGCATCAGGCAAACAGGGAAAAACATCCGTTTCCATTAATAAACATGGCAAAGAGAAGGCCTTTGAAATGGCTTGCCGGATCAGGAAGGAAAAAGAGGCTGAACGTTTGTCATAAGGATAACGATGCCAACTAGTAAATTGAACTTGACAAAAAAGCACGTTTTGTTATTAATGCCTGTTTCTGAGTTTGCGGGAATGTATATACTGCCGTTGCTCTAATTGTTTATCGAGAAGGCCTTGTTTCTGTATTAAGCCCATCACTGATGTAAATATACGCGATGGCTTAACTAATTGATAATTGGGATGACATCATGAAAGATTATGAAAAAATGACTGTTAAAGAGCTGGTTGAGGAATTGACCAGCCTTGGTGTGTCTTTTAATAAAAAATCACGGAAAGCTGAACTGATTGAACTTCTGCAGGCAGAAAGCGCTGGTAAAAGCACGAAGTCAGCCACAAAGGATGAAAGTGCTAAAGACAAGGGTGTTGCAGAGTCGCAGGCAAAGCCGGAAAAAAAGACAACCCAAAAGGCAAAATCCCAAAAAACAGCCCCAACCTATGCAGGCTATGCCATCGTAAGGACTGGAGGCAAACAATACCGCGTATCTGCAGGTTCTCTATTGCGGGTTGAAAAGATTACCGGCAATGTAGGAGATACTGTGGAGTTGACCGAAGTCCTTGCAGTTGTTGATGGTGATAATGCCAGGATAGGACAACCGACAGTGGAAGGGGTAGTGGTTACAGCCCGCATAATTGAACAGGACAAGGCGAAAAAGGTTTTGGTTTTTAAAAAGAAACGCCGCAAAGGATTCCGGGTGAAGCGCGGTCATCGACAGATGTACACGGCACTTCAGATCTCCGATATTTCAGTGTGAAGGCGATTATTTTATTTGAGTTACTATAAAAAATAATGATAATTGATTGAGGCTTTATCATGGCACATAAAAAAGCAGGCGGTAGTACCAGAAACGGACGTGACAGCATAGGTCAGCGACGTGGTGTGAAAAGATTCGGCGGCCAGGTCGTTAAGGCGGGAAATATTCTCGTGCGCCAGTTGGGCACCAAGATACATCCCGGCACAAATGTGGGGCTTGGTCGCGATTATACGCTCTATGCAAAAGTTGATGGTGTTGTTGCATATGAAGAATTCGGCCGCAACCGCAAGCGTGTAAGCGTATATCCTGTCGAGTCCTGATTCTCCAATAGTTTTCCTGATTGACCCGAGGAACATTCAGGGTCAATTTTGTCTTTTACAGTCCTCTCTGCAAGGGAGCGGCAGAGAGAAGCAAACTGCCGCTCATCATGAATCTGCAATCTCTGTGTGCATTGCAGTGTTATTAACTAATTCAACCGATAAATAACTGAAATGGCTTTCATTGATGAGGCCAAATTTTTTGTCAAGGGTGGAGATGGCGGCAATGGCTGTGTCAGCTTTCGCAGGGAAAAGTATGTCCCTAAGGGTGGACCTGACGGCGGCGACGGCGGTGACGGTGGCGATGTCATTATTGTAGCAGCAAAACGGCTTGGGTCCCTGATAGATTTTAAGTACCGTTCACATTTTCTTGCTGAAAGAGGACAACACGGTCTTAGCAAGAAAAAGCACGGCCGGAACGGGGCTGACTGCTTTGTCAATGTCCCGGTGGGATCCCTCATAAGGGACGCTGAGACAGATGAGCTCCTTGCTGATCTCATTGAAGACGGCCAGAGCGTCATCGTGGCAAAAGGAGGGCAGGGCGGCCGCGGGAACTCCCATTTTGCCAGCAGCACAAACCGGGCTCCACGCATAGCCGGCAGAGGCAAACTTGGCGAGGAACGCTGGTTGCGCATCGAGCTGAAGCTTTTAGCCGATGTTGGTCTTGTCGGCCTTCCCAATGCCGGCAAATCGACCCTATTGTCAAAATTGTCCAGTGCGCATCCCAAGATAGCCGCTTATCCATTCACAACCCTGGAACCCCATCTTGGTGTACTGCAGTTCAAACATCATGCGCCGCATATTATTGCCGATATTCCGGGATTGATTGCAGGTGCGCATCAGGGGGCAGGTCTGGGCCATAAGTTTTTGAAACATATAGAACGCACAAAGATCATTCTGCACATCCTCGACGCTTCCAAGCCCATTAATGAGATCCTTGCTGACCAGAAAACAATAGAGATAGAACTTGGTAAGTTCAATGATTCAATACTGAGCAGGAGAAAACTTGTTTTACTGAACAAGATTGATCTGCTGGAAGATGCAGACCAGCTGGGAAAAATTGGCCGGATATTTGAGCAGAAGAACATTGCATTCCTGGCAATATCTGCCCTCACCGGTTCAGGAATCGAGACCCTGAAAGAGTATCTGGTGCAATCCCTTGAAACCACATTTGACTAGCAATAAGAGTTTTAGTAATTTATCCAGGTTTGGATGATCAGAAAATATTCAATCGAGTGAAGCGGAAATATGACATTTCAGGTAAACAGGAAGGAAAATATTGACCTCCGGAAATTATATCTCGGCAAGGCTAAAAGGGTTGTTGTCAAGGTCGGAAGTGCAGTTTTAACCCGGGATGACGGCTTGGATTTGTCCGTGATGGAAAACCTTGCCCGGGAAATATCTTTTCTGATTAATTCCGGTAAAGAGGTGATACTCGTAAGTTCCGGTGCTGTTGCTGCCGGCAGGAAAAGGCTTGGACTGGACACGCATCGCAAGCTTGGCCTGAAGGAGAAGCAGGGTGCTGCAGCAGTTGGTCAGAGCAGGCTTATGCGCTTCTATGAGGACATCTTTGATCGCCAAGGGCACAGGGTAGCTCAGGTCCTTCTAACCCATGATGATCTCTCCAATAGAAACCGTTATCTCAATGTGCGTAACACTATTCTCACCCTGCTGGAATGGAAGATCGTACCCATAATCAATGAAAACGACACCGTTTCGGTGGAAGAGCTGCGTTTCGGTGATAATGATACCCTGGGCGCCCTGATCACCAACCTCATTGAAGCCGACCTCTTCATCTGCCTTACCGACGTTGATGGATTGTATACAGGAAATCCTCACAAGGACACTGAGGCAAAACCAGTTTATACGGTCGCGAAAGTTGACAAGAAAGTAGAAGCAATGGCAGGACATGTCGTCGGCGCTCTCGGCACGGGCGGCATGCAGAGCAAAATCCAGGCTGCCCGCATGGTTTCAATGCGCGGCGGCAGTTCTTTCATTGGTTCGGGCCGCAGGAAGGCCATCCTGCAACAACTCTTTGCCAGTGAACCTGTTGGCACATTTTTCCTGCCCCAGGCTGAAAAGTTGCAAAGCCGCAAACACTGGATCGCTTACGTCTTGCGGCCCAAGGGATATCTCGTCTTGGACCAGGGTGCCTGTAAAGCCATTGTCAAAGGCGGGAAAAGTCTTTTGCCGTCAGGCATCCTCGAGGTCAGAGGGAATTTCGGGGTAGGCGCCCCTGTCCAGTGCCAGGATGAAGCAGGTGAAGCCATAGCAACTGGATTGAGTAATTACAGCGCCGCAGACCTTGCAAAGATCAAGGGGCTCAATACTGGCCAGATTGAAAAGGCTTTAGGTTATAAAGACAATGATGAAGTAATACACAGGGATAACCTCGTTGTTCTGTAATGGAAAGGCATAATGAGTAATTCTGCAAGATGGAGAGGAACATGTCAGTTCTGAAAACTGTTGAATCGTTGGCGATTGAAGCAAAGAAAGCTGCAAGGCGGCTGGCCTTTGAATCTACAACACGGAAGAATAACGTGCTGCTCCGCATGGCTGAAGCATTAAGGACACAAAAGGATTTTATCCAGGCGGAGAACGAGAAAGACCTGGATGGAGGCCGGGAAAAAGGCTTGTCAGCTGCCATGCTTGACCGGTTGGCCCTGACTGATAAAGTAATGGAAGCAATGATTGGAGGCCTGCACGAAGTGGTTGCCCTTCCCGACCCGGTTGGCGAAATAGATGAAATGATCCGCCGTCCCAACGGGCTCATGATCGGACGCATGCGCATCCCGCTCGGCGTCATTGGCATGATTTACGAATCCCGGCCAAATGTCACTGTCGATGCCGCAGCACTTTGTCTGAAAGCCGGCAATGCGGTTATCCTCCGGGGCGGGTCCGAGGCGATCCACTCAAATCTTGCCCTGGCAAAGGTCCTGCAGGAGTCCCTGGCCGCTGAGAAAATTAACCCCGCTGCAATACAGGTAATACCAATTGCCAAGCGTGAAGCAGTCAACGCCCTGCTATCCCTGGAAGATTATGTCGATCTTATAATCCCGAGAGGAGGGGAGGGACTCATCCGCTTTGTCGCCCAGAATTCCCGCATCCCTGTTTTGAAACACTACAAGGGGGTCTGTCACGTTTTTGTCGACAAGGATGCGGATTTCGAGATGGCTGCCAATATTGTGATTAACGGTAAGACCCAGAGGCCCGGGGTGTGCAACGCCCTTGAAACATTATTGGTACACAAGGATATAGGAGCTTCATTCCTGCCGCTTATTGGTGCCAGGTTGCAGAATGCCGGCGTCGAACTGCGCGGCTGCCCGAGAACAAAAGATGTTCTGACTGACGTAAAGAATGCGACTGAAGACGACTGGTATGCAGAATTCCTGGACCTTATCCTGGCGGTTAAGGTGGTTGATGATATTGATGCGGCAATGGATCATATTGCAGTCTACGGTTCCCAGCATACTGAAGTCATCGTCACCGCAAATTACGCCAATGCGCAGCGTTTTATCAAAGAGGTGGATGCTTCCGCTGTAATGGTCAATGCTTCAACACGATTCAACGATGGCGGGCAGTTCGGGCTCGGAGCTGAGATAGGTATCAGTACGACCAAGCTGCATGCCTATGGTCCCATGGGTTTGAAAGAGCTTACTGCCAGAAAGTTTATTGTTTATGGAGATGGCCAGGTAAGAATGTAGTCTCTAAAACACAACTTTATTCCCTGTCAAAATATGGTGCAGACTGCAAATAATAGGAAAAAGATCGGCTTTCTGGGCGGCACCTTTGATCCTGTTCACAACGGTCACCTGGCAGTTGCTAACCATGTACGGTTCACCCTTGAGCTCGATTCCATATGGTTTATTCCGGCAGCTCATCCACCTCACAAGGCCGGTCATGCCGATGGACGGGAGATCTGCGGTTTAACTCATCGGATTGCCATGCTGGAGCGAGCCCTTAAAGGAAAAAGTGCATTTGTCATATCAGACATAGAAGCAAAACGGTCGTCTCCTTCTTATTCGATCGATACCATTAACCTGTTGATTCCCCAGATAGGGGAAAAAGCAGACCTCTATTTTATCATCGGGGTGGATGCATTTTTAGAGATCGATACCTGGAAACGGTATAGAGAACTGCCAACCCTTATTCATTTTGTTATTATTTCAAGACCTACATACTCGCCCAGTAAGGTCGGGGAGATAATCGACAGAAACTTTCCTGGTTATACCTATGATCCATCCCGTGAGATCTGGAGTTCTCCCAGCAGCAGAGGGTCTTTCATCCTTCAACATATGGAGCCGGTGCCCATATCGTCAACGGAAATCAGGGACAGGGTAAGAAAGGGAAAAGATATCAGAGGGCTCGTTCCGCCAGTAGTAGAGGAGTATATCAGGAAACATTGCCTCTATATCTGATGCAGGAGGAAAGCCTGGACAAAAAGGTAGCATGAATTCAACTAATTTGGCTTTCAATCAGTTAACCATAATTATCCTTTCGTTAACAGAGTTGAGATAAACCATATCTCATTCTTCGCTATGATCAAATTCTTGCAGGGTTTCTTCAAAGACATGCTTCAACGGGCCACCCAGCTCGATGGCATGGCGAATTGCCTGCAGAGCATCTTCTTTTTTGCCCTGCTCCCATAGTACCTGTGCGAGGTTATTTAATGGCAATCCATTTGAAGGGTATAATTGTATGGCCTGCTTAAAAGCCCTTGCCGCAGAGGATAAATCTCCTTGGGTATAAAAACTGTTCCCTAAACCCAGCCAGGCGGGTAAGCTTTGAGGCCATCGGATAAGTGCTGTATTGTATGCACCGATTGCCGCTTCAAAATGTCCTGCTCGTTCTAATCCTGCGACCGCACTGGTGTATTTTTCTTCAGTAGCCGTGGCGGGTAATGTATCTGGGGGCAATACCAGCAACCCCCAATAATCGGCTCGAGCCCAAGTGTTTTGAAAGACACGTCCAGAAAGGCGCTCAGCCGCATTTTTCCCTGAATGGAGAATGATAGTTCGGCCTCCATTTTCATAGCCAATGACAACAGCATAATGGTATTTGGGATACCAGCTGAGGCCAAGATTCTGGAGGACGATCACAGGATGTCCGGCGTTAACCTCCGCAAACAGTTCCATATAACCGTTAATCGGATATGCCACACGCCCGTGCTGCCTGGCAGCACTCATTAGTGATGGTTGAAGACTACCATGAAGAGCAGGTGTATAGACAGCAACAGTCAGATCATCGGGGCTCAATTCAAGGCCGGTCCAGGCTAAAACCATTGCCAGTGAAGAGGGGCCACACTGGTATGACTCTTGCTGAAAAAAAGGAACGTCTTGAAGAATAATTTCTTCAGGTTTATCTGCAGGTAATGACAATTTGTCTGTGCGCCATACGTTGCATCCAGAGGAAGAAAAAAGCAAAAGTATAAAGACCAGGCCTGTAGCCCAACTTCCGGCCTGGGGAAAAACATGTTTCAATTTATTTTTTGTGTACTACGAATGGAAAGATATTTGTTAAACCAAGGATATCGGTTAGGAGCAGGACAAGAAAGATCAGTACGGCCGCGCCAACCACTGTCCCAATTCCATCGCCACCAGCAGGGAGTTGATCCAGAGTTTTGCATATCTGTGCTACCTCTTGATCGGTAAGGTTTGCTACCCTATATTTCGCCTGTGCAGGATTGATACCTTTTTTTACAAAAGCCTGTCGTACCTCCTGCCGATCTAAAAAAGCTGTAATCCGTGATCGAGATTTTTCTCCTTGGAGAACATTAATGGCTGCCTCGGTTCCTATAATACCCGCCTTGGCAGTAATGGCAGTAATGTCTAATAATAGAAAAGAAAAAATTAAAAAAAGACTGAGTGGTTTAGCAATATAACGAATCATATCCTTTTCCTTTTTTTTTGGTTTGTCATAAATCTTCATAAATTGAAATTTAGCATAATTCCTATCCATATGAAAATTCAAGCCGAATTTAACACATAAAACAGAAAGAAAATACAGGGAATAATGACATCCAGATTGTTAATGTTTTCAAGAGAGTTGCAAGCTTTCCATGAGGCCGTAAAGTCCAACTCCTTAATCACTCTCTATTGCCTGGAATTTCCGCATGAACTTACGGTCAATATAATCCTTGATCCAAAAGGCCACCCGTCCATCAAATATCAGGGAATTCTTACCAAGTATGCCTCTGCCGCCGCCCACATTAAAAATGAGCAGATAGGGCCCTCCAGGGTCAAAGGATTGTAATTCTCCGCTTTCTAGGCTTGCCATCAGATTGTGATACAGGATCGGATTCTCCCTAACCGCATAGACACCCACCTTGTCAAGAGGTTGCTCCTGAAAGTAAATGCAGTCACCTCCACCAAATATTTCAGGATGATCGACACACTGGAGAAACCTGTTGACCAGTAGACCGTCATCCGGCCCGGTTGGAAGACCGGATTCCTTAAAAATGGTGGAAGGTTTCACTCCAACCGCCAGAAAGATGATATCAGTTTCATGAACAGCCCCTGATTCAAGGGTTATCCTGTTGGTCTGAATTTCTTTTGAATAGTCCTGTTCAATGATTTTTATGCCACGATTCTGCAGGGATTTGTAAGCCAGATTCCGTATTTTCTCCGGAAAACGGGACATGAGCCTGCTGCCGGCAAAAATTTTGATTTCTGGCATATATTTGCCATGGTCCCTGGCCAACTGCCATAAATTACCGGCAATTTCCAATGAAGATGGACCGCCGCCAACTATACCTACAACTATTTTCCGCTGAGAAACAAGTTCCAGGGTCCTTGTCTGGGCTTGCAGCAGGGTCTCAATTGGCTTTACAGAAAAAACGTCTGTTTTTTCTCCAGTGATAAGGTCCCACGGAACATAGCTTCCCGCATTGAAGGAGAGAACATCGTAGGAAATGGTATTGCCTTTTTCAAGAAAGACGGTTTTGCCGGATGGATCAATTTTGATGACCTTGTCGAGGACAAAAGTGCCGCCTTGTTTGGTCACCACCTGTTCTGTGGCAAACCGGATATCAGCGGGTGTGTATGTTTTACTCAACATTCCGGGACCCATTCCTGAGTAATAATGATACCTGGAGGGCCCGATTACTGTGACCTTGTGACCTTTAGCAATAAATAAATGGAGATGTTTCAATGTCACCATGTGTGCATGGCCGCCACCGACGAGAACAAGATGTTTTTGCATTATATCACCCGGAGAAACCATGAAAATCTGAATTTTCGCAGCGACAGCCCGAAGGCTTGTTCCTTAAAGGAAATGTTTACGACATAATGAGCAGCAGTAGAGGAAAATAGAAAGATGCAGCAACTGAAAGTATCCAAAAATTGTATCCGACAGAATGTTGTTATGACGACATGATATAGAACCCTAATGGTCCGTCATAGGCAAATTCGCCTCCTCTTTCAAACTCGCAGCCTATGATGCGTTCGCCGACATTCACAACGATAACATCCTTTGTGATTACTGTCCGATGATCATCATCAAGATTAAATTCAATCGTAAGTTCATCCCGTTCTTTAAAATTCTTGATATCCATACTGGAGAATGCCAGTCCGCCGAGAGATATATTTTGAACAATAAGGGTTCCGCTGCTGTTTTTCTGTGAATGGTTGATATATCTTCCTCTAAGGTGTGTTCTCTTGCGCACCTTTTTGCGGAACTCAAGATCCACGGAAAAAATGTTCTTGCATGCGCATTTTACCTTGATGTTGTATTTCCGGCCCTTGAGTGATTCAAGTGGTACAGATTTTTTGCTGCCGCAATGAGGGCAGGTTATTACAGCGCTATTATCAGGCCTTACATAGGTCTTGACTCTTTTTGCTTCTGACATGTTAGCATCCTTTCCAGGCATCAGCCGCTGGTAAATATATTCAGATCTGTTTGGAAATATGTAACCCTTTTATTATTGAACAATAAAGTTATGGAGCCAGGTAATAATGTAATCAGTTTAACAAAAGATTTAAAGAATTCATATTTCGCTACTGTCCACATAGGCGTAGGCACTGTGTTTATGAATGGATTCAAAACTTTCAACACTTACGGAAAACCAGTAGATACCCCCATGATTTTTGGCCAGTTCAGCAACTTTACGGACAACATCTTCAACAAACATGGGATTCTCATATGCCTCTTCCGTGACATGCTTCTCGTCAGGCCTTTTCAGAAGTGCATATACCTGGCTCGAGGCAGCGGATTCAATCATGTCTATTAAATCTTCCAGCCAGATAAAACCGGCAAACTTGACATTTAAGTTTACCTCAGCTCTCTGGTTATGAGCACCTCCACTGCTTATCTCCTTGGAGCAGGGGCACAGTGTGGTTACCGGCACCCAGACCGACAGAATGAAATCCTCATCTTTGCCCACACTGCCGGTAAAGCGACAGTAATATTCCATAAGGCTTGTTGTGAAGGTAACAGGCGCTTTCTTTTCAATAAAATAGGGAAAGGTCATTTCAAGATGGGCGGCCTCTGCCTGCAGTTCATCCTGTACCTCGGTCAGCAGCTTTGCAAGGATATTAACACTCATATCTTCCTGGTGCTTATTGAGTGTGGCTATAAATGTCGAAACACAGGTTTCCCTGTAGCGTTTGGGGATGTCCGCGTGCAGACTGATGTTGGCAACAGTTTCCTGCAGGGCACCTGATTTTTCTCGAATACTGACAGGGAGCTTAATATCTTTAACGCCAACGGTTTTGAGTTTCATTATTCAATATGAGTTTTTGATTTGCAAAATTACCTTTATAAAACAGTCCATTATAGTTTTTCAAGAAAATTGACACGGTTTCAATTCCCAGTCAATGCCAACATAAAGAGCCTGGTCTGAACCTTCCAAAATGGGGGGCATCTTCATTGCATCAAGCCGGTGATGTAGAGAGCAATAATGTTCCATACTCTTCACGGACTGCTATTCCGGACTGTTTCAGGATTACGAATAAGGGACGTCCGAAGTAAAACAGTTCGAGTTCAAGTGAAAATTGCAACTTTTCATGGGCCTGCAGGCGGATTGAAAGGTCAGCATTCACCAGGTTTGTCAATTGAGCCATAGCGGTGGAGTGATCCTCCTGTTTCTGTTTTACTGTATTAAGCAAATGTCCCATTATGTCCAGTGAACATTTTGCCTTTTGCTTTTTAATGAAAGGCATGACAGGGTCATGCGAAGCGATAATATCATAGCGGCTTAAAAGATTTTTCCCTGCAACATTTTCCAGTTGTGCAGTATCCCAGCATTGCAACACGGAACACTCGAGGGGACGCTGTACGTAAATTCTACATGATGCACTCTGCCTGTCATAAAATATACATGCCCATTCAGACCCTCTACCCTTGATCTTTATAATCTCAGCTGGGGCTGGATGAGGATTTTCACCGGATAAAGAGAAGACAGGCTCCCCTTTTTGAATGGTGATAAGGTCTTCTGGCCGCAGAAAATTGTCCTGCAGGAGTGAGATGTCTTCAGGGTGAAGCGCAGGCCCTCCTTTTAAGCAACAGGTGCCGCAGCGTTTGCATTCTTTTTGCAGAGTAGAAACCTTCATGTGTCTGGCCGTTATTTTCCTTCTAATTATTCCAGTTCCGCGCCGCAATATTTGCAGAAAACCGCATCAGCATCATGGCCTTCAGCACTGCAGTCTTTACATGAGCGCATCTGTTTTCCGGAGGAAATATGTGAAAGTTCAACGGTGACAATGCCTGTTGGTACTGCAATTATGCTGTAACCGAGAATCATGATACATGCAGCCAACAATTGCCCCAGGTTGGTTTGGGGTGATATGTCACCATAACCGACCGTGGTCAGTGTGACGATTGCCCAGTAAATGGATCGGGGTATGCTGGTGAAGCCATTCTGTGCTCCTTCAATAAGATACATCATCGAGCCTAAAATAATCACCAGTGTCAGCACAGTGAACAGAAAGACGATGATCTTCCTGCTGCTGGCACGCAATGCCTTCATCAGAAGACGGGCCTCACCCATGTACTGCACCAGTTTCAGAACCCTGAATATCCTCAGGATCCTCAGGACGCGTACAACAAGCAGGTATTGACTGCCTGGGATGAAAAGGCTGATATATGTGGGAATGATAGCCAAAAGGTCAACGATGCCGAAGAAACTGGTTGCATAAAGCAGCGGCCGGCCAACGCAGATAAGGCGCAGCAGGTATTCAATTGTGAAACCTATGGTAAAAAACCATTCGAGAGCATTAAGCAAGAAACCGTGTTGACTGCGTATACTGCTGACACTGTCAAGCATTACCGCAAGGACGCTTGCAACAATACTCAGGATGAGCAGAATGTCAAACCATTTGCCGGCAGGAGTTTCTGCCTCAAAAATTACAGTATAGAGAGTGTCCCGCCAGCGTGCTCGATTTTGGGGAACATTATTCATGGCAGAGGATTTTTTCCAGGGCTGAAACTTTCTCCAGGCGTCGTCTGTGCCGTTCGGCGCCACTGAATCGGGCACCAAGAAATGTTCTGACCAGTTCGACAGCAAGGGCCGGCCCGATCACGCGGGCACCTAGGCACAATATATTCATGTCATCGTGCTCAACTCCCTGGTGGGCGGAATATGTGTCATGGCAGAGGCCGGCACGTATTCCGGCTATTTTGTTGGCAGCAACACAGGCACCCACACCGCTGCCGCATACTAATATGCCGCGCAGAGACTTGCCAGTCACGATTGCCTCTGCAACGGACCGTGCAAAATCAGGATAGTCAACAGGAGTTTCATCAAAAGTACCCAGGTCGAGCAATTTGTTCCCGCTGGAGGTAATTGCATCAATAACAGGTTTCTTCAGAAGAAATCCTCCATGATCTGTACCCAATGCAACTATCATGAAGCGGTTTACCTTTTGAGCTGTCGTTGCACTGCCTGGACCACGGAGGCAGCAGTAATGCCGAAATGGGTGAACAGGTCTTTAATCGGCGCAGAGGCGCCAAAGTGATCAAGCCCGACAACGACACCGTTTAGCCCGACATATTTATGCCATCCCTGGGTAGAACCGGCCTCTATTGCAACCCTGATATGGACATTCTCAGGCAGGATGCTGTCCTTGTAATCCTGCGCTTGCGCTTCAAACAGTTCCCAGCTCGGCATACTGATAACCCTCGCCGCAATAGTTTCCTGTGCTAGGATTTCAGCAGCTTCAAGTGCAAGTTTTACCTCAGAGCCACTGGCGAGAATGAGCGCATCAGGTGTTCCAGCAGTATCCTTTAAAATGTAGGCACCGCGCTGTAATGATGCAGCAGGGCCCAGAAATGTGCGGTCAAGGGTTGGCACCGACTGGCGTGTCAGGGCGAGTACAGTTGGCCCCTTAGTATTTTTGACAGCAAATTTCCATGCCTCTGCGGTCTCATTGGCATCAGCCGGCCTGAGAACGGTCAGGTTGGGGATGGCTCGCAAAGAGGCGAGATGCTCAATCGGCTGATGGGTAGGACCGTCTTCTCCAAGACCGATGCTGTCATGGGTCAGAACATAGATGACGTGCTGTTTCATTAGGCAGGCCAAGCGGATCGCAGGCCGCATATAATCAGAGAAGATGAGAAAGGTGCCGCCATAGGGAATAAAACCACCATGGAGAGCCATGCCGTTCAGAATAGCGGTCATGCCGAATTCGCGCACACCAAAATGGATGTTACGTTGATCGTAAGAACCGGCCTGGAAACTCTTTTCATTATCGATCATTGTTTTATTGGAGGGTGCAAGATCTGCCGAACCTCCCATGAGGCAGGGAACATTCCTGGCAATGGCGTTCAACACCACCCCGGAGATAACGCGAGTCGCTTTGCCCTTGGGGTCTGCCGGGAATACAGGGATATCCTTGTCCCAGCCAGGTGGAAGCTCTCCTTTAAGCTGCTTTTCAAGGGCAGAACCCTCTGCCGGATACTCCTTCAGGTAATTTCGTAAAGTTGCGGTCCACTGCTGTTCAATCTTTAAACCCCTGTCAACGCATTTCCTGAAATTGTCAAGGGCTTCAGCGGGTATATGAAAAAGCGGCTCCTGCGGCCACCCCAGGTTTTCCTTTGCCAACTGCCTCTCTTCGTCACCAAGGGGTTCCCCATGCGCCTTGGCGGTATCCTGACGGTTGGGGCTGCCATATCCGATCAAGGTCTTTACTGCAATAAGCGAAGGCCTGTCAGCAACACCGCGTGCTGTCTCCAATGCTTTTTCTATAGCTGCAAGGTTATTGCCGTCTTCAACCTGTTGAACGTGCCAGCCATAGGCTTCAAATCGCTGCAAGCGGTTTTCTGTATAAGCAAGGTCAGTCTTGCCTTCAATGGAAATATGGTTGTCATCGTAAAGGTAAATAAGCTTTCCGAGTTTCAGGTGGCCGGCCAGGGAGGCGGCTTCATGGGAGATTCCTTCCATGAGATCGCCATCGCTTACAATTCCGTAGGTATAGTGGCCGATTACTTCATGGCCCGGCCTGTTAAAACTGGCAGCCAGATGTCGTTCAGCAATGGCCATACCTACACCGATTGCAAACCCCTGTCCAAGCGGTCCGGTGGTGGTTTCAACTCCTGGGGTGTCGCCGTATTCTGGATGACCGGGCGTTTTGCTTCCCCACTGGCGGAAATTCTTCAATTCATCAAGTGACAGGTCATAACCGCTTAAATGGAGCAGGCTGTATATCAGCATGGAACCGTGGCCTGCGGACAGGACAAAACGGTCTCTGTCAGGCCAGCCAGGATTCCTGGGACTGTGACGTAGGAATTTTGTCCAGAGGACATATGCCATTGGCGCTGCCCCCATGGGCATTCCAGGATGGCCGGAATTGGCCTGCTGGACGGCGTCAACAGAGAGAAAACGGATGGTGTTAATGCAGAGCTCGTCTAGGGAGGTGTTATGTGGGTTCATGCAAAGCCTCGTGTTTTGGTAATTTATAAATGAATGTCAAAGTACACTAACAGGATTTTGTTATGTATCGCATTACAACATATTTCTCAAGAGCCTAATCAACCTTTCTGGATGTGTTCCGATACATTAGGATTTTTTTCAGACGTTCCAGGTCGTTTGTGGGAGAATCGCAGCTGTGATCCCGGCAGACATAGGCTGTAGCCTTGCCGTCAAGGGCAGTATAGTGAGCCGTGAAGGGCGCAAGTACGGCAAGATTGTCGGTCGGGACGGATGAGTCCTTGAGGAGGACCGTAATTCCTGGTGAAAATTTCTTGCGGATAATGGCGAGCATCTCCCTGGTATCATTTGCCTGGATATCTCCCACGACAACAATCTCAGTTGCCGGGCTCAGGGCAAGATAGAGGCCTGCGAGGAATTGCGTATAAGCGCTGGGCGTTTCTCGCAGGGTTTCAGAAAAGGCATGAACAAGAAGTTTCGCCCTGCGGCCGAGTTCGGGGTTTGCTGTCAGACGCTCCAAGCGCAAAAGATTGGAGAGTGCAATTGAATTACCGGAGGGAAGGGCGCCGTCATAAATCTCTTTTGTCCTCACCAGTAAAGATTCCCCATCACTCGGGGTCAGGAAAAAACCTCCCTCCTTTTCATCCCAGAAAAGATCGAGCATGCGATCGTTTAACAGTTTTGCTTCCTGAAGGATGTCGGGATCAAGACCAGCTGCATATAATTTAAGCAGGCCCCAGACAAGAAAGGCATAATCGCAAAGCATGCCGGTTATCGCAGACTCCCCGTCACGATAGCGGTGCAGCAGTCTTCCATCCCTCTGACGCATGGCAGTCAGAATAAAATCAGCAGCCTTTTTCGCAGCCTCCAGGTAATGTCGGTTTCTGAAAATCTTTGCACCTATGGCAAGGGCACCAATCATCAGGCCGTTCCAGTCAGCTAGGATCTTATCATCCTTAAAGGGGTGGACTCTTTTTTCCCGGACACGGAACAGTTTTTTTCTGATCGCAGAAAGTCCGTCTCCCGTATCCATATTTGTGGCGGAGTTGTCAAGCATACCGGGCAGGGGGGCTGAGAGGTGAAAGATATTTGCCCCAGATTGAACGCCTGTTGCCTCCTCATGGAAATTTCCCTCGGTTCTTACATTATATAAATCTTGGATACGTTCCAATTCTTGTGGTGCTAATTCTTGCTGGAGCTCTTTTATGCTCCAGACATAGAATTTTCCCTCAATGCCTTCACTGTCTGCATCCTCAGCTGAATAAAAACCACCTTCCGGTGCCGTCATGTCACGAAGAACATAGGAGAATATCTCCTGGGCTGTCTGCTTGAAAAGGGCGGTGCCCGTAACCTGGTATGCTTCCGCATAGGTTACAGCCAGGAGAGCCTGGTCATACAGCATTTTTTCAAAATGGGGCAGCAGCCATTTTTCATCAGTGGAATAGCGGTGAAATCCAAAGCCGACATGATCATATATGCCGCCTAGCCGCATGGCGGTCAGGGTATTTTCAACCATGGCGAGCACCTGGTCATTTCCGGTCAATTCCCAGTAGCGTAACAGGAAGGTTACAATATGCGGGGTGGGAAACTTGGGAGCCCTGCTGAAGCCTCCATTGGAAGAGTCATATCTCCTGGAGAGTTCTTCAAAAGCAGCGTGAAGGATTTTTTTGTCAAGATCAGTACCTGGAAGCGATCTGTTCTGCTGCTGCAGGAGATCAAGAATGTTGTCAGCAGACTTTTCAACCTCGTCACGTCTGTTCTGCCAGATTTCCCTTAAGCGCACAATCATGTCGAGCATGCCGATTCTGCCGAAACTGGTATGCTTGGCAAAGTAAGTGCCGGCAAAAAAAGGCTTCCTGTCAGGAGTCATGATAATAGTCAGAGGCCACCCGCCTCCGCCGGTCATCATGGAACAGAGAGTCATGTATAATGCATCAATATCCGGTCGTTCCTCCCGGTCCACCTTGATACAGATAAAAGTAGTGTTCAGCAGATCTGCCACCTCCTCATCCTCAAAGGATTCATGTTCCATGACATGGCACCAGTGACAGGTGGAATAACCGATTGACAGAAATACGGGTTTGTCTTCAGCTGCGGCCCTGGCAAAAGCTTCATCTGTCCAGGGATACCAGTCGACAGGATTGTTGGCATGCTGCAGCAAATAGGGGCTTTTTTCCTTTGCGAGTCTGTTGGGCATAGCAATGTTCGGTTGTGATGGATTATACGAACCCGTGTGTTTCTTTGTTAGCTGATGGTTAAACCCGGCGGCAAAACAATCATTTCTTCAACGGTATTATCTACAAAAAACGGCAGAATCTGCAACATGGAGACAGAAAAGAGACAAGACACAAAGGCTGTCTTAATCCATGTCATAAATCACCAGACAAAAAGGGAGCATTACCATTCACCGCCAAGATAGGGGTTTTCTTTCTTTTCTCGCCCAATAGTGCTTGTTACGGTGTCGCCATAATCATGGCCGGGCCAGACTACAGTATCTTCAGGTAGGACGGCTATTTTACTGGCCAGAGAATCAATGAGGGTTGTAAAATCACCACCAGGGACATCAACCCTGCCTGCTGCACCAACAAAGAGAGAGTCGCCGGTAAAGAGATTTCCTTCACCATAGAGACAGATTGAGCCGGGTGAGTGGCCCGGGGTATGGATAATATGCAGGGTATAGTTGCCGAAGACAAGTCGGTCGCCATCCTGGACAAGCTTGTCGGCAGGCGGAGAAGCGGGGAAACCCTGCCTGTTGAAATATTCTTTTGCCTCGGGATCCTGCAGAAGAATTTCATCTGCCTTGTGCCTGATTATCGAAGCTCCGGTTGCACTCCCGATGATTTCATTGCCACAGGTATGATCAGGATGGCAGTGGGTATTGACGATAAAAAGTGGCTTTACCTGCAATTCATCTAAAATAGCAAGCAGTTCATTTTCACCACCACACGGGTCAATGATCAGCGCTTTCCTACTCGTCTCGCATGCCAGCAGGTAGCAGAAGACCCCGTCAACACCCAGCTGCAGCTGTTTTATGATCATGAGTGAGACTCTGTATTCGGTACAATTTTGCGATGGACTCGAGATGTCAATGAAAAGATTTAAGTCAGGAAGTTGCAGCTATCCTTTCATCCTTAACCAGGCTTAACAAAAGCATACCAGTTATGAAGAAAAAAGTAAGGGCCAGCATGGAAAGCCTGGCTGAACCGGTCAGGTCGATGATCAGGGCAAATATTAAGTTGAGCTACTATCACAACTCTCAAAATAACCTGCAAGTAAAAATAATCTTGCATAAGCCGGGAGGTTCGTCAATGTAAAAGAGGAATACGGGACACCGATTATGAAAAATGTAAAGCTCGGCCCAGGCAGAAAATGAGATACTCCGTGGAGCAGAGACAAAAGAAGATAAGATAAAAGGAGTGAAAGAACATTTCAGGGGGATGCGTCAAGCCCCCCCTGAAATGTTCTTTCAAATGATCACTACGTGTGATATTTGAAAGAAAGACTTACTTTGGCCCTGTAGGCCACAACCTTGTTGTCCTCGATTCGCATATCGAGCGTTTTGATTTCGGCAACTCGTAGATCTTTCAAGCTTTTGGCGGCTGTTTCCACTGCGTTTTTTGCAGCCTCTTCCCAGGAGTTCTCGCTTGTGCCGACCAATTCAATCATCTTATAGACACTTCCAGACATATTGCACCTCCTTTATTAAATTACTGGTAAAGGACAGGTTCCTGTCCCGTGTATCCAACTAAAGCAGGTTCACGATCACGCGGCCGGTTTGGCGGCCCTGTAGCATAAGTTCAATCAGACCAGGAAGCTCATGCAGCGTGCATTCAGTCACAAGCGAGCCAAGATTTTCCAGCTTCCATTCTCCGGCAAGCTTCTGCCATATCCTCCGCCTGATATGTATTGGGCATTTAGCAGAATCTATACCCAACAATGAAACACCGCGCAATATAAATGGATATACAGTAAGCAATAGATCCGGTGACGCTACATTCCCGCAGCAGGTTACAGCACCACCGTAAGCTGTGGATTTAATAGCGGTGGCAAGGATTTCACCACCAACGGTATCGACGACACCGGCCCATTTTTCCTTGAGCAGAGGCTTGCCGGAAAGATCGGTGGCCAGCTGTCGTGAAATGATCTCTGTTGCACCAATGGCTAGCAAAAATGCCTCTGCTTCGGCCTTGCCGCTGACTGCCGTGACGGTATAGCCAAGTTTTGCAAGTATAGCCACGGCGATTGACCCGACACCGCCTGTTGCACCGCTGACAAGTATTTTTCCCTGTTCGGGCTGTATGGGATGATCGATAAGCTTTTGAATTGATTGTGCAGCAGTAAAACCGGCAGTTCCATACATCATGGTTTCCCGTAATGAAAGGTTTTGCGGGCAGGGAAGAGCCCATCCTGCCGGGATGCGGATATACTGGCCGAAACCACCCGCGGTATTCATTCCAAGGTCAAAGCCTGAAACAATAACAGGATCGCCCTGCTTGAATTCAATGCTGGCGCTTTGTTCAACTATACCGGCGGCATCGATGCCGGGCACGTGCGGGTAGCGTCTGGTTACCCCCCTGTTGCCGGAGGCTGAAAGGGCATCCTTGTAATTGAGTGATGAATACTGAACCCTGATCAACAGATCACCAGGCGGCAGCGCTGCAGTCTTTCTGGTCTGTAGGGTCTTGGAATAGACGTTTGCGGCCTCTTCTGTCACAACCAGGGCACTGTAAGAAATGTTTTTCATTGGAAGCGATCTCTCAAAATTTCTTATTCATCACTCAATGATTCAAGAGTTTTTTTCACAGCAGCAAAGTCAAGATCACCATTTCCCAGGCCGACTCCCTGTCGGTAAAGCTGAAAAACGGCATGGCCTGCAGGTACAGCTGCACCTGCTTCATCAGCAGTCTGCAGAACAAAACGCAAATCCTTTGTCATATGCTTCAAGGGAAACTGGGCAGGAAAATCATTCTGCTGCAGCATCTCATTTTTTAAGCGGTATAAATCGCAACCAAGTGGTCCAGCGAGAATGGTATCTAATACCATGCCGGTTTCCAGTTTTAATTGCTGGGCCATGTTCAGCGATTCGCAAAGGCCCTCCATCATGACTGCCAGGAGAAGATTCACTGTCATTTTCATTGCAGAACCCTGACCTGCCTCACCACAATAAACTACCTTCTTCCCCATACTGAGAAATAAAGGTTCAAGTTTTTTAACTAACTCCTTGGGCCCGCCCGCCAATATAATCAGAGAACCTTCAATTGCCGGTTTTTTTGAGCCGGAAACCGGTGCATCAATAAAGAGAAAACCTCCTGGGTGAAGACAAATTTTCAGGTTTCGGGAGTATGCGGGAGATACGGTACTCATATTGATGATAACCTTACCTGATCGTTGCGCAGACAAAATACCCCTCTCGCCGTAGATCACGGCATCAATAGCCTCAGGGCCAGTGAGCATGAAAATAATGACATCAGCCCAGTCAGTCATAGCAGCCGGAGTTTCTGCAACCAGGGCTCCTGCCTCTGCAAGCGCCAAGGTTTTTTCCTTGGATCTGTTATACACCACAAGTTCATAACCGGCCTTGAGTATATTTGCAGCCATTGGCTGTCCCATTATACCCACACCTATAAAACCTATTTTCGGATACATGAATTTCTCCGCAGTAGTTATTTCACACTGCATATGCCGTGGATGGTATTACATGCACTGGCATACAGCTTTGTCAGCCAATCGTCACCCGGAACGGCGTCATCTTTTGAAAGATCACACTCTGGACAACGGTGAATCCTGGACATCTTTCTCATTATTTTCCTTGTGGAGGCTACAAAAGTGGCATGACTCCATGTCAGTGGTGATACTGAAAGGGGTTTTCCGGTTACCGGGTGCACCTGTTCTGCCAGGACACCTGAGGGCAGGGTATGGTCGGCTACCCACTGCAGGATTGCCAGGGGTTCTTCCAGATCGTTTTCCGTGGTAGCCAGAAGCGTCATGTGATCGGCCAGCCAGAGTGTGCAGATAAACCAGGGATTTCCTGGAAAACGAGGGTCGACAAAGTGATACTTATCCCCCTCGTAGCGTGCCAATCCGCCCACCTCGGTGTTAAGCCAGAGTTTTTTGCGCAGAGCCATCATGGTGGCAATGATGCGCTCATCATCAGCACCATAAAGGCCAAAGGCGAATAATCCCCAGAGACTGGCATCAGGGGTGTCATCATAAACAAGGTTGCCATTGGTATCCCTTGTTACCATGCGGCAGAACCGGTTTAATTCCGGGCGCCAGAGATACCTTGAGGCCGCATCCCGTATTTCCGAGGCCACCTGCTGGTAATGATCTGCCAGTTCGTTTTCACCAAAGACCGTGCAGAATAGGGAGGCAGCAGTAAGGCCACCGAAGACTGCCCCGGTCGTAAAGGAAAGCATGCCCCGCCTCTCTTCCCAGAGATCATAAGAGGCATCCGGTAAACCTGTTTCCTTGTCACGGTAGCGGCACATAAATGCAGCGGCATTTTTTATAAGACGCCGGTATAGAGGCTTGATAAACTCGATGTCCCGGTAAATCACGAAATGATTCCAGAGGGCCCAGACAACCAGGGCTGTTCCGTCTTCCTGGATCGGCAGTTGTTCCTGCCCGTTTTCTATCCAGGGATGCCAGGAAGAGGCGAGGGTGCCGTCAGGATTGTATTTATGGAGAAAATAACCTTCTTCAGTAATTGCCCGCGAAGCAAACTGGTAAAATTGTTGGGCAATGACCGGGTATCCTGCCACATCCAGGGAATTTGCAACAAGCGCACCATCCCGGGGCCAGATGTAGGAATAAGTGTCCCGGTTGAACATGACAACATCTGAATCGTTCGCGGCAAGAATGCCACCCTGGGCATCAATCTGCGTATTGAGAACGAGCAGACTCCTGCGGTAGAGTTTGGCAACGGAAGCAGGGAGAACATCAAGGGACAAGGCTTCCTTATGGACCCAGAGATGCCAGTAGTCCGCCGTTCTTTTAAGGAGCGTTTCAGGTGTCTTGTGCTTTACCAGAGAATCGAGCCGGCGTACTTCGGCCCACGTTTTTCCTGCAGCAAGCCAGTAGAATGCCTGTCCCCGGGACAAAGCCTTGATATCGAGATGCAGACCAATGACTGAGTCAACTGAACCCTGGGCAATGGTGTTTCCCGAGAGGAGACCATCTTCGGCATCGATGTATGTCCCCTCCTTGCCGTTAATCTTTTTCTGGCCCACGGCAAACTGATTGAAGCCGTAATTATGCTCAGTTCTGCCGCCTATGAGAAAATAGCGTTCACCCTTGTAATGAATCAGGCCACCTGAACCAGGATCAAACGCCGCAGTATCTCCTACACTGTTGCCTGATATATCAAGGTTATGACTAAGAAAAAGCCTGATATGCCGGTCACGGGGTGCCATGTTCTCAAGAATGATTTCACGGATATAAACATTCTCATGAAAGTCGACAAAATCACGACACATGAGCAGTAAGCTGAACCCCTCATGATACAGGGAAACACTGGTTACAATCGTATCTTCCACGTAGCCGAGTTCAACCTTCCAGTCTCGGCCGATCCAGGAGAATTGTTTGTCTATCCAGATGCCAAGACGGCAGTATTCTCCCTGGACATGGTTCTCCTGCCCGACGTAAGGAAAATAGAGGTCACGGATGTTGTAATGATGATCAAAGCAGATGAGGAATTTGCCGTTTCCAACAGGGATGTCTCGTGGCATGTGTGCATCCTCCAGAAGAATGATCACCGTAATAATTTATTGCAGCGTCAGCTTAAAGTGACAGCAAGGGCATTGTTTAGGTCAGCATATGTTGTTTATGGATATGTAATAGTACTGAAAAATTACGCCAAAATCCAGCATTACAAAGACAAAAAAACCGACTCTTTCCGTAAGTGGGCAATTAACTTCCTGTGTCCGGAGGGGAAAGCATAGTGCAAAAGCTCGTCCGGTTCTATCCAGCGGTATTCCTGGGCGCCGTGCAGGACAGGTTCAAATTTGCCATCCGTCAGGCTGCAGAAGTAGCAATGCAGTGTTACGCGATAATTCATGTAACTGTGATGCACCGTAGTGATCTTTTGCAGAGAGTCGACGGCAAGTTCAGTTTCTTCCAGGTATTCACGAACCAAGGCCATTTCCGGGGTTTCACCTGGTTCCAGACGGCCGCCGGGGAATTCCCAGAGGTTAGCCCAGACACCTTTTGACTTCCGCTTCTGGATGAGTATTCTGCCGTCATGCTCCAGTATGCCGGTGGCCATTTCGATGAAAATTGTTTTGGGAGGGGTTTGTAGAACCGGCCTTTCGGAAACCAGACTCAGGCGATACGCCTTGCACTCATTCCTAATGGGGCAGATGCTGCAGCGTGGGTTCCTGGAAATGCAGACCAGGGCCCCAAGTTCCATCAGGGCCTGGTTGAATTCACGGGGTCTGCCTTGCGGAAGCGCCTCTCGGGCTTTTCTCCAGATAAAAGAATGAGTGTTCTTTTCCTTCACCGGGTTATCAAGATTGAACAGTCGTGCAAAGATGCGCTCAATATTGGCATCAACCAGGGGGTACTCCTTATTGAAGGCAATGCTCATGATTGCGCCGGCCGTGTAGTTTCCAATGCCAGGTAACCGGAGGAGCTTGACATAGTCTGCAGGTATCTGGCCGCTGTGTTCTGTCATGAGAATACGTGCGGTCCTCATGATGTTCCGGACTCTCGCGTAATACCCTAAACCCTCCCAAAGCTTCAGCACTTCCTCCTCATCTGCACTGGCAACACTTGCTATGCCAGGGAAACGGGAGATCCATCTGTTGAAATAATCAACAACCCGATCCATCTGGGTCTGCTGCAGCATGATTTCTGAAATCCATACATGATAAGGAGAGTAAGTTGTTCTCCACGGGAGGTCCCTGGCATGTTCCTGAAACCAGTCCAGAATGTTGTGTTGAAGTTTTTTCATGTTATTGCAATTAAAACAGGTATATTACATGTCTCATGCCTGGATCACTTTTCCCTAAATTATACCATAACAGAATGATCCGGGTAATGATATCACGTATTGGATTGCAAGAGCACGAAGCGTGCTGTTCCAGATTATCAGCAGCAACGAGCCACCCATCATTGCGGGTTAATGTACTATGAACATTTTCTAATTTCTTCATATAGATGCAGCACTTGAAGATATTGACCTGGCCATGACACCTGTTGAAACCGATGGCCTTTTTGAGTGCCGGGGAGATATGCATCGGGTCCGGAGCAGAAAGGAGTGCTACTATTATTTTTACATAGACAATTAGGAAAAAACAGAAAGTCCCTGCTTCATGGAAAGGGGAATTCGTCATACCAGGGTTATTGCTAAGATAAATCTACCCAGGAGATGATCGATGCATGTGTCGCGGCCCAGGGAAAAACATATAAGGAAAACAGTTTTTCCATTGATGGCCTCAAACGGACATGGCTCGAAAGACATGTTATCACGCAAGCTGATGCTGAGAAGATCATCCCCCTGGACAGTAAATCGCCTGAATGATCAACCTTTTGATTTATTGCCGGGAAACATAGGGTCTCTGACCCAGGAAGGCAACAGGTACTTTTACGGGGTGAACCACGGATAATTGCTGAATCAGAAATCCCGGGCCTTATCAGAAAGTATGATTTTTTTGAAATAAGGCATGACCCCGGCGGAACTTTTCAGAACTGCCTGAGACGTGCGCGGGAGACGGAAAGTGTGCTTGACGTAAAAACCGGGCTCGCATGGCAGCGTGCGGGCAGTGATATCAGCTCAGTCCGTCAGCTGCAACGCTGGCTGCAGGAAATCAATCAGAAAAAAGTATCTGGGTATGATGGCTGGCGTCTGCCGACGATAGAAGAGGCATTATCCCTTGTGGGGAGGGGAAAAGGGAAGCACGGATCCTATATTCACCCGTGTTTTGACCCGAAGCAGGGATATATTTATACCGCCGACAGACGCAAGCCGGGGGGATTCTGGTTTGTTGACATCAGGCAGGCCAGGGTGTTCTGGGCTTCCGGCACATTTGCCGGAGGCTTTGAAAGGTTGTGCCGCGTAGAATATACCCCTCTGCCTGGTGAAGTTAACACGTCGAGTAGCCGCAACTGACGCACTGGCTGCAACCGCCGCTGCGGCGCAGGGTAAGCTTGCCGCATGCAGGGCATGATGAATAGGAAGATGGTTCTTCATAAGGGGCCGGGTCTTCCTTGCCGTTGATCTCAGGCGCACAGTCGTCGAGCACCTTAGCCAGGGCTGCCGGGATGGAGAAAACCCGTCCCAGGGAACTGTTACTCCACACAGAGTCAGAGGATATATCCTCCAGGGTCCGGGCGATTTTGTTCACCAACCGGTAATCATGCTGCAGGGCAACGGAGATAACGCGCCCAAGTGATTCACACATGCCGTGAATGGTTGAGCCTGATTTGGTGGTATTAATAAATACTTCCCGCACATGTTCATTCTCACCCCTATTGGCCGTAACATATAACGAGGCCGGGCCGCTGAACTTGAAGGTGCTGCCATAACGCTGCGCAAGATCGGAGAACGGGGTTCCCGGTTTTTCAGCAGCCTTGGCTGCTGAGTCACTCAGAACACCTGTCATGGAGGAATCGCGGAACATGGTAATTCCTTTGAGCTTGCTGTCGCGGGCAATGAACAGCATTTCCTTGATATCTTCCACTGATGTAGAAGCCGGCAGGTTAATGGTCTTGGAAACAGCGGTATGGTTAAAAGCCTGGCATGCCTCAAGTAGCCTGATCTGTTGGATCGGTGTTATGTTATGGGCTGTCTGGCTTTCGACCCAGTCAAGCTTGTTTTCATCATAATTATAGAATTCCAGGGGTACCAGGGTGAATTCCTTCCAGGAACCGTCAGCATCTTTTACCCTGCGTGACTGTATCATTGAAAAGTAGGGTTCAACTCCTGTACAGGCAACTTTCATCAATTGAGAAATGGAGCCGGTAGGAGCCTGGGAGGTGGTCACTGAATTAAAGAGGCCGCCCTGTTTAATAACCGCATCGAAAATGCGTTTGATATGTTTCTGCCAGGTAGCCTTTCTCGGAAGCTGGCTGCTAAATTCCTGTGCCTCCTTGGCAATTCTCTTGGCATATTCGATATTCCATTCCCTGACTTCCAGCTTGTTCCCTGTTTTTTCCTTGTAATATTCTGCGTAATCAAGGCTGCCCTGCATGGAGCCGAGCATCAGAGCAAGCTGAGTCGCCTTGGCAAATTTCGGGGCTTCATGTTCATCCGCATAGGAAATATCATAGTGATTCATGGCATGCTGCAAGCCCGTAAAGCCAATTCCAATGGGTCTGAATTTCAACGTGTTTTTCACGATGCGTTCGATCGGTGGAAAACCACCCATGTCGAGAATTTCATTACCCGCTAAAGCTGCCAGTCTGGAATTTTCATAGACATTATTCAGATAATCTGCAAATTTTGCCGCAATGCACTTCTGCAGGTTAACTGTCAGCAGGTTGCATGCTGTATCCTTGGTGGAAAGATACTCACCGCATGGATTTGAATAGACCGGGTTGTATTTTTTGGGTACCGGTGTATTTTCCAGACTTTTCTGGGTAAAAAGAAGTCCTGGGTCACCTGATTTCCAGATATATTCAGCGATCAACTGGATCAACTCTTGATCCTCCCAGAACGAATCACTGGTGACATTGACTGAAACATTACAACCCGTGTAAATGCCTGGATTATCACCCTTAAAGGTGATGAGTTCCCGGATATCATTTATATCCCAGTCAGCCTGGATCATGAGTGCGCCGCGCCTTTTTCCACCCTGACTTATCCGGGCGGAAAGGTGGGAATAGCCCTTGGCAAAAGACACGGGACCCGAAGCCGTACCCTGACCGTTATCAACAGGTGAACCCTTTGGCCTGATATTGGAAACATCAATGCCGCCACCACCAGAGTGCTGGAAAATGGTAACCAAGTCCCGCTCCATGTTGAATATGGCTTCTGTTGAGTCTTCAACATTGCCCAAAGGATAGCAGGAATAATAACCTTTACGCTGGGTATGGGGGTTACCGCCATTCATTAAAAATGGTGTAGCGGTAATGAACTGGTTATTCAGCAGAGCCTTGGTTATACCTGGATAAGAAAATTCCCTGCTGATTCGTTTCAGGACATCTGTGAGATTTCTTTCCACCGGTTTTCCTGTTTTAGGATCCCTGATGGCGTAACGCTCACGTACCAGATAATCTTCAAATCGGTTCCACTCCCTGGCAGCATCATCGCGGTTGATCGGCAGTTTCATTCTCCAGACTCCTTACTTACAAAGCATTTGGTGTGTTTACTCGATGTTTTAGGTGTTTACTATTTGTAAAATTGAATCAAAAACCGAAATAATTATTTGGAAATATAATAAAAAAATAAAAAATTATTGCCCGTCAGAGAGTTGAGCCAACTCTTGAATTATTCAGGAATTGAAAATATAGAATAAACGAACTTGTGTGTCAAAGGAAAAGACACCACCATATATTGTGTGTCGAGTAGATTTTTAGCAAACCCATACAGGGTGGGATTTTGAGGGTAATTTTTTTTTTGCAGTGCAATAAAAAGAATTTTTTACGGGTTATTTGGGAGGTGCTTATTTCTCCAAAAGGTGCAGGTCAGCCCAACAGAGTTATGAGGATCATGCCGGCAAACATGAACAGTGTGCCAATTCCACGGTAGCGTATGTCTGACTCCTTCAGGATAAGCCAGCTTAACAGAACACTGAAGAGGATACTGCTCCTTTTGACAGCAACCATGTAAACTGCAGTGGAAATGGATATTGCCAGGGCATGAAAGCTGATATGGACCAGAAGGAGGAAACCAAGCCACATGCCCTTGCGGGAATTCTTAAATATCCTCTGCCAGTCAGTTTTACGGCTGATAAGCAGTCCCGTAAGCACTGTCGCATTGAAGACAAGAAAAAAGGAGAAAGAAAAAAACAGGGGAGAAGAGTGGAGCATTGCCTTCTTGCCAATAACTGCAGCAAAGGCAAAGAGAGTGGCTACGATGAGCATGAACCAGGATCCTTTTTCGTGAGCAAATGCCGCAAAAGGCGCCAGAAGGCCGCTTTGAGCCTTATTGTAATGTAAGATATAACCTCCCAGGACGATAAGGCCGATTCCCATGCCACCCCAGAGATTAATCGTTTCCCCAAGGATGAAAAAACCTGTCAGTATCATAATTGCCGGGGTGAAGGCCAAGAAAGGCACGGATAAGGAAATTGGCGAAATCTTTATGGCATAGAGGTAGAGAATATAGGCAAAAAAATTGATGGGGATGGAAAGGATGAAAGCCCACCAGAATGTACCATCAAGTAGAGGGACTTCGATGAAAAAAAAGCCTGCCGCCAAGGCAGGTATGGCCCAGAAAAGTTCAAGTATGGCGATCTCCATGGGTTGAAGATCTTCATAGGTTTTGATTGACACATCTCGGGCAGCAATGGAGATGGCTGCCACGACAGTCAGAATAAACCATGTCATATTTCACGTATCAGCAAGAAGCAAATAAAGAAAGTAGTTTCTGAGACAGTTTTGTTCGGTTCATATAATCCATCATAATCCATGGACAGACAAGAATAAAAGGAAACAAGAGAAGAATGAGTGATGGGGAGTGAATGGAGGAAGGTGGGTGGTTTAACAAAACAGGCAGGACTGCTAAACAAGTTAGCAGTCCTGCCTCCCAATATAGCTGAAATGGTGCGTTATTTAGTTACAACTGTTTCAATAATTGCCACTACCCGGCGGTTTTTCTGCCTGCCTTCCTCTGTGTCATTGGTAGCAACTGGTGTGGACTCACCGTAAGCGGTGGTTTCAATCCTGGTTGCCGCGATACCGAATTTTTCAACAAGGTATTTCTTGACACTTTCGGACCGTCGCTTCGAAAGTTTCATGTTGTAGTCATCAGGGCCTATACTGTCGGTATGTCCTTCCAGATTAATATCTTTGTCAGGGTATGCCTTCAGGAAATTTGCGACCCTTTCAATATCACTATGATAGACGGGCTTGACCACAGCCTTATCAAAATCAAATTCAATGAGTAAGGTGATGGATACCTTTTCCTCTATTTTTACGGGACAGCCATTGCTATCAACCTTTATGCCTTTCGGTGTGTTGGGACATTTGTCGCGGCTGTCAGGAACACCGTCGCCGTCACTGTCAAGGTCAGGTTTGGGCATTACCGGAGCTGGCTTGGGGGGTGCTTTCGCGAGAAAAACATCCGTGACAAATTTTTCCATTCCTGCAGCATTGCCTAATTCGCTGCCATTGATGGCGAAACCGCATTTGCCTGCCTCGGCAATCTTTTCCATGGTTTCTTTACCCTTAGGATCAACGCATAGCTGTACCGTATAGATACAGACATTGTCGCCGTACAGTTCTTTCATGGCGGCAGCAGCCCCAACAGGGTCAGGACCTGCGGTATTGAGACCATCGCTGAATAAAATCACGGCAGTCTGGCCAGAAACATTTTTAATATCCATGCTGCCAAAGTTGAGTGCCTTGCCGATAGGCGTTACACCAGCAGTACCCGTAATGGAATTCGCAGCATCTGCCAAGCCAGCCTTGGTGTATTCCCCCATGCCGTAAACAAGTCCGACATCTGCAGTCATATAACCGAAATTCCTCAGCCCGGCATTAGTCGTAAAATTATCAGGAAGGGTATCATTAAGACAGTTAAGGAGTGCTCTGGAATATGCAATCTTGGCATCTTTCGCGGCAGAGTTTTTTAGTTTTTCAGCCATGGAAGTCGATGTATCCTGAAGTATCAGGAAATTAGCAACTTTCTTCTGATATTCACCACCCTGAAACATTGCATTGGTTTTGCTGTTGCCACAGGCAATTTCCACCATGGCGGCTGCAGAAAGACCTGCAGAACCAATAAGGACGACTCCGAGGACCAGCATAAATAGAATTGCAACATGATGTTTCACTTTCATAATCCCCTCCTTTCATCAATTGTTAGAAAAAGAATTCATGAACTGTTTAGCGAAAAAAAATAACAACTCGCCCCAAGAATGCAAAAAAATATGCCTATGACTCTTGTTGATCTTGTTCAAAGACAAGACAACCGAGATTTCCATGTAATGGAATGTATTAAATTTATAATGATTTCTACTTAATCAGGTTTTGTTGATTTGTCACGTTTTTTTATATAAATATTGGGGACAAAAAAAGGGCGGCTCATTTGCCGAGCCGCCCTTTTTTTTTAGTGTAACACGCGTATTAGGTTATTTATTATTTATCTATCACTGTCTCTATATTCGCAATCACCCGGCGGTTTTTCTGCCTGCCCTCTGCTGTATCATTCGTAGCAACGGGCATGGATTCACCAAAAGGAACTGTTGAAATCCTCGATCCTGCAATACCGAATTTCTCAATAAGGTATTTTTTGACGCTTTCGGCCCGCCGTTTCGAAAGGTTCATATTATAGGCATCAGATCCAATACTGTCGGTATGTCCTTCCAGTTCAATATCCTTTTCAGGATATGCCTTCAGGATATTTGCGACCTTTCCAATGTCGTTATGAAACAGGGGCTTGACTTCAGCCTTATCGTAATCAAATTCAATAATTAAAGTGACTGATATTTTTCTCTTCAGTGGTATTGGACAGCCATCGCTATCAACTTTTATGCCTTTCGGGGTATTAGGACATTTGTCGCGGATGTCAGGAACACCGTCGCCGTCACTGTCAAGGTCCGGCTTTGCCTTTCTGGCCATTTTGTCAAGAAAAACACTGGCCACAAAGTCTCCCATTCCTTTGCCGACATTTACAGTCTCGCATTCGGTGAGAGGACGCAAATAAAGGTTGTTGGCATTAGTGGCAAAACCGCACCTGCCTTCTGCTGCAATCTGTTCCATTTTCGTTTTACCATCAGGATTATTTCCCAAGAGAACTGTATAGATGCAAATCTTATCCCCATACATTTCTTTCATTGCAGCAGCCGCGGCTTGAGGATTGGCTTCATTGCCGGTGATCCCGTCACTGAATAGAATCACAGCGGTTTTGCCAGAAACGTCTTTTAGATCACTACTTCCATCGCTTATACCTGCAACAATATCTGTTTCGTCGTCTGTTCCCGTAATAGTGCGAATACCATTGTCCAGGCCGGCATTGGTAAATTTCTCCATTCCGTACACGAGACCCTTATCTGAGGCAAGGGAGCCGAAAACTCGCAATCCTCCATTGACATTAATGTCTTCTGGAAGTGTATTGTTGAGGCACATGATCAGGCCTTGTGAGAGGGCTAGCTTAGAGGGGCCTGGAACGGAATACTTTTCCCCCTTTTCGCCCATTGAAGGAGTTGCATCCTGGATTATCAGAAAATTGTCAACTTTTTTCTTATAGTCGCCGCTTTGCAGCATGCCATTTATATCAGTCCGCGTACAGGTAAGTTCCGGTATACTTGTCGTGGTCATACCCGCGCAGCCTGTCATGACAAGACCGAGGATCAACACCAACAGACTTTTGACAATATGTTTAGTTTTCATAAGCCTCTCCGTATGGTTTCTTTGAGAAAATAAAACAGTAAAATATTGTTAATCTATTAAAAAAAGTTTATCGACAAATGAATAAAACTCCTCGCAACAAAGGCATTATGTTCTTTATAATAAACAGCCGAACAGATGGCTCAATAATATAATAATTTTAAAAAGTTTGAATTATATATGTTATTTAACGCGCATTCCTTTTTTTGTCACGAACAAAATCAAATAGGAAAATCATTTATTTGCCTGTTTATTATTAAGAGAAGCGCTCTGCTTCGGTCGGAAAAGAGTTGCAAGCAGGGAAAACATCTTGACCACGCCTCGCCATAATTTTGGAAATAACCAGATAAGAAATAGTATAAAAACAATAAGAAAGATGACAAATATTGAGGGATAATGAAATGCTGTCCAAAGACCTGCGATAACGGCAACATCTTCGCCAAGGGAAGCAAACCAGTTGGTCAATGGTTCCGGTGAGGTGTTGATGAGTACCCTGGCTCCGGCCTTTGTCGCATGGGTCGTTGCTGCCATGCCACCTCCAAGAAGAGCGGCAGCAATGACAACAGCAGGTTTCACTTCACCAACTGCAGCTGCCGCCAAGAGGGCACCAACCGGTATTCTGATAAATGTATGTACCGTATCCCAGCCGCTATCGACTCCAGGAATCTTGTCAGCGAAAAACTCAATAACATACATTACCCCTGCAGCAACAATTACCAGGGGATCGGTCAATACGACCAGATCGGGGGGCAGGGTGATATTACCGGTGGTACCAAGAATTCCAAGCACGAGGATCGCTGCATAGAGATTTATGCCGCTGGCCCATGCCACGCCCATTGTCAGGGCTATGGTTTTAATAATGGGATCAAGGTGTTCCACAGTGGGAGTCCTTGGTATTCTGATTGCTGTTAATCCTTACTTTCTGACAGGTAATCGTATAGCGGTCAAGAGTGCTGCGAGCTGCCTGCAACGCCTGCCGTGCCAGGTCACATCCCTTTACATCAGGAATATCCGTGCCCATTATGATATCCATAATCTCTGAAGGTTTTAGTTCGTTAACAGGAGCCGCAGGTACATATCCCTCCAGTTTGCCTTCCACCCGCCGAAGCAATCCGCCGTTGATGAGATCGGCAAGGATCACTGCAATGGTTTTTTCGGGCTGGTTGAGAATATGCGCCAGGGATTTTCTGTCAGTAATTTTTCTGGTATTATAATCAGTCAGAGCTACTTCCATAATGTCAAAAGCCATGGCGAGACGAGCAGAAGGAGTGATAACTACTTGTTTCCATTGATACTGCCGCCATGTTTGGAAGGCAAAAGCAACCTCGGCGCCAAGTAAAAAAACCACCCAGGCTATATATATCCAGAGAAAGAAGAGGGGCAGGGTGGCAAAAGAACCATAAATGGCATTATACTTGGCAACACCGATCTGCAACTTCACATACATTATCTGTACCCCATACCAGGCACCCCCCCCAAATAATCCTCCTGCAAGCGCAGGGATAAACCCGACCCTGGTATTGGGAAGAAACCGGTATAACAGCAAAAAGGTAATTACCAGCATAGCAATAGGCAAAGTCTTGAGCAGAAACCTCTCAATCCAGAACATGGGGATAATATTTTGGATTTGAGAGTGCAGGGCAGGACTTTGCAGTGTTGCGGCAGCAGCTAGGGCCAGATTGATACTGACCGGCAGAAGTATCATCAGGGCCATATAGTCAATTAGCTTTCTTCCCAAGGCGCGGCCTGCGGTAGTCTGCCAAATGCTATTCATTGACTGTTCAATACTTCCGAGGACTAACAGGGCAGCCAGCACCATACCAATAATTCCGAAAGTGCCGAGTGTGGCAAAATTTGTTCGTTCCACATAGTCGAATATCTGGTCAACCGCGCGCTGCAGGTGTGAGGTAAGGCCTTTAGGATGCTCTTGAGAACCAGCTGCAGCCTGTTTGTCAGCTGTTACCGGTTGAGGCAGTTCCATGCTTTCCTTGCCGGTCTGTTCCTCAGATATTTCAGGCATTGCAGTGATTTCAGCGGTTTCCGTTTCAAACTGCTGAATAAATGAATAGGCAGCCTGACGCATCTGGTCGCCGGCTCCCAACCCTTTGAGAACGGCTGTTCCCAGGGCAAGCATTGGAACCAGGGAGAGCACGACTGTGAAAGTCAACGCACTGGCACGCAGCGTGATCCTGTCATCCTGGGACTCGCTGACCACTATAAAAACGATGCGGAGGGCATTGCGCAGCAACCCCACACCAAACCGCCTTTCAGAACGGGGTTCCCACACCCAGTTGCAGAAGCGATTCCAGCCCTGTTTGATTCTATCATCAAGGGATTTGTATGTAATTTCGTTTTCGACTTTTTTGTGAGGCTGTTCGTCTGTCATTTTGTCACATTTAGACCTTATCGTCCAAAAAGTCCCTTGATGATGTTTTCAGGGGATTTCTTTTCAGCTGAATCCTTACCTGCAGGGTCCAACTGCTTCAGCAATTCGTCCTGTACGGACTTTTGCAGTTGTTCCTGGACACCCTTAGTGTCAAGAGTAGGTTTCGGGCTTGCCAGAGTGCCCGCAAGCCTGAGATGCAGGGTGGCAGCACCTTCAGTATCAGAGAGGTATTTAGTAAAGGACCCCATTGATTGGAGCTTCTCCGTCAATGGTGGAGATAGATGCAGGGTCAGGGGAAAATCAAGACCGCCGTCCAGCCCGATGAAACCGTCTGCTTCTGCTTTTAGATCCAGCGCTTCCATGCTCGTATTGATTTTTGCCTTGCCGCCCTCGACAATTTTAAATGTGCCGGAGATATTCTTATAACTTATGTTGTTCAGTTCCTGCAGACCTAAAAGGCTTGCGACCGTATGCGATACAGGCGTTCCTTTGATCCCGCCATCGAGAAGGGTGAAGGAACCATCTGCTGTAAGGACTTTTTTAAGTTCATCCCATGTGGTTCCTGCACCTGAAAACGTCATGGCAGTTTCAAGTGACCCGCTCAGCATGCCTGCAGCCTTTTGCATTAACGCTGAGCTGAGATCCCCAGCCTGCACAGAGCTCAGTCCTAGGTTGCCATTGTAGGCAAGGCCGGACTGATTGAGGTCAACAATAACATTTGAATTCAGTTTGCCGTTATATGCCTGGGCAGAAAGTTCCTTTACCGTAAGGATGCCTTTTTCCAGGTTGAATATCAGGGAAAAATTATTGGTGGACAGGTTTTTGTAAAGAGCCTTGTCGACCTTCACTGTCCCGTTGGCAACCAGGCCAGAAGGAAGCGATTCAGCAAGTATCGTATCGGTTTTTACTTTTACAGGTCGGGTTTTGCGGGTTTCAACAGTTTCTACCTTTGGTATGCCTGCGACCATTGCAAGGAGTTTGTCAATATTTAAAGATTTGCTGCTTATATTAAGTGTGGCGTTGGGTGACTGAAGGTAACTCTTGACAGCTGCCTCGGTATGGATCATTTGACCATCGACAGTTGTGTCGAGAACCATATCAAAGTCCTTCTGGCTGATGCTCCCTTTTCCTGCAAGTCTGGTCTGGGCTTCGCCATATTGAACTGCGGCATCCAGGTCAAAAAAACCCTTGAACTGCAGGTCTTTTAGTGTTTGGCCGAGGGCAACCTTCAATTGAGCACTTGTTGTAGCGTCGATAGCCGGTATCTCGTTGAGCTGGTCACGGATCTTTATCTGGGCCCGGTTGAAACTGATGCGGTCAAAGGTAAGGGCCAATGGCAATGCTGCTGTTGTGGCCGATGTTTTTTTCTCTTCGCGCTTGGCTGGTTTTTCGGCTAAAAGCGCCAATGAGGAGAAATTGAATTCTCCTTTTGCATCGCGTGTGATCTGAATAGCAGGTTCATCAAAGCGGATCTCACTGATTATAAGTTTTTTTTGGAGCAGGGGCAGCAGGTCATAACTGAGGACAAAGGCTCTGGTACTTACAAAATTCTGTTGCTGGTCAGCCTCCTTGACCAGAAAATCGCGAATCGTGATACCTGATAGCAGGCCGATTTTTATATCACCGATGGTAACTTTTCTGCCGAGAGCCGCTTCAGCCTGCGGAATGACAAGGGCCTTTACCCGCTCTTCAGTCAGGTAATAATGTACAAAAGCAACAAGCCCTGCGATTACGACAACAAAAAGGAGTATTATAATGCTGAGAACCTTGCCGAGTTTGCCCATAACATAACCTCCATATTAATTGGTGGACAGTTGCATACGGGACACAACCTGTGCGATCCAATCTAAATATTTGGCATCACTTTTTATATGGTACAGAGTAATATATTAAATATTATACTATAAATTAAACACAAGAACTGTACATATTTTTTGCTGTCGCTGGTAATTAATATTACAGTATAATTACATTATTTATATGTTCCTTATTCTTTGCAGGTTCTTTACCAGTTACAGGGCAATGGTTGTGTATGAGAGAGAACCTTGGTCCCGGCTGGTAACTAAATTTTGTCTCTAAAACGCACTTGGGAACCGATTATGGAAAAATTTCTGGATTCTATACCCTGGGGTATTCTGGTTATAGCCTGCTTGACCCTGGGCCTGGCCCCTTACAACCCGCCGCATTTTATCGAGAAACTGCAACTGCTGGTTAAGGGTCGCCTGGTGCGTCCCATAGACTGGTTTGATTTTTTTATGCATGGGATCCCCTGGTTTCTGTTAATTGCAAAAGCTGTCTTTACCTTGAAGAAGTGATTTCACGTTTCCTGTTTTAAGGAGTAGATCTCTGTGAAGCGCAATCCGCTGGTGTTTGTTTTCCTTTTCTTTTTCTTCCTGGCCGCCGCCGGATTTTTTTCCTATTCATACTTTCTGCCACGTTATATTGAAAAGCATGTTATTCCCGACCTGGGTGGTCTTCTTTCCAGTTCTGTGACAGGTAAAGTGTACCGTATAGGTTTCAGCAACGCTGTCTTGGGGGATATTGTGGTTGGAGACTCCCAAAATGTTGCCGGCAGAATAGGTTCCATACACGCCGTATATACGCCTTCATCACTACTTGCCAAGAAGCTTGACAACATTACGGTAAACGGCCTAACTCTGAACCTGGTACTTTCAGATGATAAAATTCTTGTTCCGGGGATTGATTTGGAAAAATTTGCCCGGACAAAAATGGACCAGAAGGGACAACCCCCGAATTCCGGAATTAAGCTGCCTTTTGGACTGGAAAGTTTTCAAGTCATAAATGGTCTTATAAACATTCACTACCGAAAGCAACTTATCCCGGTCCCGTTTGCCCTGGAAATATCAAGAGAAGAGAAAGGGGACCCTGATGGTCTGCCTGCCTACCTGTTGAATATGCAGATTATCCCCCCAGGTTCAGAATCTACTCTTACAGGCACACTGGATCTTGGAAGCAATACTGGCAATATTGCGATTGCCGCAGATTCTCTTGACCTTAACTGCTTTGGTGTCCTGTTTCGCGAAATACAGAAAACGATGCAGTTCGGTCCTGCATCCCTCTCCGGGAAGGCAAAATTCAAAATAATGCCTTTCCAGCTTGAATCAGCCGAGATTGATGGTGAACTTGCATCTTTTTACCTGCGTAATGTCCCTGTTACATTTGGTATTTCAAGAGAAAATGCGGAGAATATAGTGCCCTTACATCTGAAACTCAAAAGTCAGGGGAAGCACTGGGATGTTGCTGTTCAGGGAGCAATTATGGAACCCCTTGCAGGTATCATTGACCTAAATGGTTCTCTTGTGCAGAACAATGAATCACTCAGAGCTTCCGGAAAAATATTGTTCCGGTTGGTCGATCCACCCCCTTCCAGGAATAGTGAGCATCAATATTTGATCATAAAAGGCAATCCAGAGCTTACAGGAAATTTCTTCATTGATCTAACATCATCAGGAATATGGCAGGCAAAACTGGAAAGCGACTCCATTGAAAAGAAAGACAGCAAAGCCGAGCCATTCCGGATCCAGTATGGTGGCAACATCCTCGAAACTAATACTCCAGCCATTGCCATACACGGGAAAGGTTTTGCCGAATCCCATGAAGTACGCGCTGAACTTGACCTGTCTGATATACATGCCTTGCTTGAAAATAATACGGAAATAAAAACACCGAAGGCTAAGGTCGAGGTTTCTGTCAGCCAGAAGAGGGAATCCGAGCAGGAAAGTCTTACCAGCGGAAGCTTTGCTGTTTCACTTCCAGATACACAGTTTAATAATAATGGTTTGACCGGAAAGGGCGAGATAATACTCGAGGGAACAATACCGTCACAGGTAATTGTGAACATGAGACCCCTTCGGGCCGCTGGTAAAATCTCAATAGGGAATGGCGCGCTGGAAGAACAGGCCAGCAGTTTGAAAATAGGTCCACTTGACGGTCAGATCCCCTGGCATTGGCCCTTATCAGGACAGGAGACGACAGGGAAAATTAAAGCTGCACAAATTTCCTGGGAAAACAATGAAGTGGGCAGTTTTAGCGCTGATATCAGGCTTAGGGATGCGGTTTACATTATCGACGGCAGGTACGCAAGTTCCCTTGTCAAGGGAATTGTGACCGACGTATCCGGCAAGGCCGCTATTGCCGATTCAGGGGTTCATGCAAGTCTGTCATTACATACGGCTCCAACACCTTTCTCTTCACTACATCTCGGCAGGATTGATCCAGCATTGAACAATTCCTACCTGGCAGGAAAACTGGGATTGGATGGATCTTTCAGGCTTGATGCAAAAGGTTTACAGGGAGCCCTGTCTGTCAACCTGCAAAACGGCAGGTTTGAAAATCCTGAAAAAAAATATGAAGTGGACGGCATTGCCTTTGCATTGCAGTTGCCATTCCTGCCTGACCTGCGCTCACCCCCCGCCCAGAGTATCCTGTTTGAAAAAGCATCTTTCGGCAACCTAATCTTTGAAAAGGGGAAGATCTTATGGCAGCTTGAGTCAGGGAATACACTTTTTATTGAAGAGGGGGTTGTCCGGTGGTCTGGAGGAAGAGTTTTTACAAATGCTGTTCGCATTTCACCGGATATGAAGCAATTTATTGTTACCATATTTTGTGACAGGCTCATTTTGGCAGATATATTGCGCCAATTCGGCATTACCAATGCTGAAGGCGAAGGTACTGTAAGCGGCAGGATACCGCTGCAGGTTGATAAAGGTACCATCCGCTTTGAGGATGGCTTCCTTTATTCCAGTCCCGGGCAGGGTGGTAGCGTCAAGGTTGCCGCCTTTGATTTGTTGTCGGCAGGTATCCCCAAAAATACGCCGCAGTTTGCCCAGGTCGACTTTGCTGCAGAAGCCCTGCGGAATTTCACGTACAACTGGGTAAAGCTCTTATTGAACAGCGAAGGGGACGATTTGATCATGCAAATGCAGATGGACGGCAAACCGTTGCAATCCCTGCCTTTTACCTATGACACCCAAACAGGGTTATTGCAAAGGCTCGAGGACAGCTCAAAGGGCATTGACCAACCAATCCGGCTTGACGTGAATTTTCGTCTCCCCCTGAACAGGTTTTTAGGATATAGTGGCAAATTTAAGGACATCATGGAAAAAATTCAATAAGATACAGTCGTGAAAAGTCGTGCAGTCACCAACAGGGCCCAATAAGATCAACATGTTACGGGCACAATACCTGTCCGCATCGTGCTTATTGCGATGCCGACAAATAAAACTTTTTTGCGCCGACTTGCTTCGCGAAGAGAAAAGACATACTGCTTATACATGAAATGTTTTCCATTCAGACAAACAAAGTAAAAACATGGAGAATCATATGAAGAAACTTATGGGAATGCTATCAATCTTCTTGCTTCTCATGCCACTGGGCTGTACCAGGCATGAGGTAGAGACCCGCAGTCAGGTTGAACTGGCACCGGTGGAGGTGAAACCTATACATATTACCATTGATGTAAATATCAGGGTAGACAGAGCCCTGGATGATTTCTTTTCTGATATTGATGAGTCCGCCAAAGAGATCAAGTAACCGGAACGGTGCATTACACGTATAAAACGATTTGACGACTAGGAGAGATACGATGAAAAAATATTCAGTGTTATATGCAATAATTGCTATTTTGGGCCTGTTGTTTTTCACTACTGAAGGGAAGTGTTTTGCCGGAGCGAACGACATCAAGACCCGGATGCAGGAAAGACTGCCAACCATTGTCCAGATGAAAACAGACGGTTTGATCGGCGAAAACAATAAAGGCTACCTGGAATTCGTCCCCGGTGCAGTAAAAAAGATGCAGGATGTTGTTGCAGATGAGAACAAGGACCGTGAGATGGTTTATGGTGCCATTGCAAAACAACAGAAAACCACAACAGAACTTGTCGGCGATCGGCGGGCGATCCAGATAGCTGAAAAAGCTTCACCTGGCGAATGGTTGCAGGATCAAACAGGCAAATGGTATAAAAAATAGCTCTGTCTGAAAATCATATCTACAACATGGCGCAGCCGCGGGATTATCCTGCGGCTGCTTCTTTTTTATATAATACTGTTTTGTCATGATCAAAAACCGATTCAATAAATCAATGCACCACGACAGGGCGTCCCTGGACAATGCACGTTATGAAATGTCGGAGCGGTGCATTGAGTGCAAGATATGTGTAAAGCAATGCGCTTTCCTGAAAAAATACGGTACACCGAAAAAGATTGCAGACAGTTGCAGTCCCGATGATTACAACTCTTGGGCACTGGCATTTGAGTGCAGTCTGTGCAGCCTCTGCACAGCGATCTGCCCGGAAAAGATCGATCCCAGTCAGATGTTTCTTGAAATGCGGCGCTTCGCAATAGCAAGCGGCGCTGACCTTACAAAGCAGGGACTGCTTATGAGTTTTGAGAAACGCGGGACCTCGAGCCGATATTCGTTCTATGGTCTGCCCGCAGGTTGCGATACGGTGCTTTTCCCCGGCTGCGCCCTGGCGGGTTCTCGGCCGCAGCGCCTTTTGCAGCTCTTCGATCATCTGCAGGATTCTTTCCAGAACCTTGGCATCGTGCTTGACTGCTGCACCAAGCCGTCCCATGACCTTGGTAGAACTGCTTATTTTGATGCAATGTTTTCTGAAATGCATCATTACCTTGTCAATCATGGTATCAAAACCGTCCTTGTTGCCTGTCCCAGCTGTTTTGCTGTTTTCAACCAATACGGAAAGGGGCTCACCACGCGGTCTATTTACGACATATTGTCCAGGGAATATTGGCAGCCTGAATCGCAACCCTATTCTGAGCCTCTGACAATACAGGATTCCTGCGTTGCCAGGTTTGAAACTAATATGCAGAATTCTGTTCGCAAACTTATCCGGGCTCGCGGTTTTTCAATTGAAGAAATGAAGCATCAGGGCAAAAAGACTCTCTGTTGCGGTGAAGGTGGAGGGGCCCACTTTGTCGCACCTGAACTGGCAGGGAATTGGGCACTGATGCGCAAGTCTGAGGTTGGCGGTAAACGAATCATTACCTACTGCGCCGGGTGCACCCAATTCATTGCCAGGATTGGCCCAACCGCCCACGTGCTGGACCTGCTCTTTGATCCTGCTGCCACCATGTCAGGGCGAGTCAAGGCCTCCCGTGCACCTTTTACCTACCTGAACAGGCTGCTCCTCAAGTGGAAATTCAAACGGAAGATGAAATATAATTTCAGCAGGGAAAGAACCTTTGCCTGTAACGGGCCATAATGTGATGGTACAGAAGACGTATCCGTGAATTCTGAAACCCAATAATAGCCTTGTAGGATGGAGAACATTTTTTTATGATGGTAGAAGTTTTACGGTTTGGGCAACAGTATGACAATGACAGGAAACAACCATGATTGGTGCAGCAGGTGAAGATATTCAGGCAAGGCAAGAATCTGGTAAGGAGGCGAAAATGAAAACCTTTGACCAGGGTCATGAAAAAACACCCAGAACATCATCAGGCAATTACAGAGAATTTAGTTATATGGTTCTATTCATCGCTGCTGTTTTTTTGATAAATGCCATGGAAACAGGCAGTTACCGTACCCCCTGGCCAGTGGCTATCATCACCAGTATCATGGGTTTCGGATTATTTTGCTATTCCTGGTATCTACAATCCCGCATCAGAAAATAGGTTTTCTCTCGAAATGTTGAAACCGGTGCGGGACTTTTCCCTCAACTGCCCCGGCAAGAACCTCAACGCCAGCAGCAGTCTTATCTGCTGTTCCTGCCGAAAATAATGACCTATTTCATCTGTACTTGTTACCAATTGAAAATTTCTTAGTCGGCTTGATATAAGTCAAGGGGAGGAACCCCTGTATATATTAGCATGTAGCCATATTCTGTTTGCTGAAGCTGTTTATTGTAAAAGTTTAAAATGAGGATAGAGCTATGATGAAGAAAATTGACCTAAACCCTGCCAGGGAGTTTCATCCGGAACACATGAAGAAGTTTCTGGTTCACGACTCAGCCTATTTCAGGATTATTAATTTCAACCTGGGTGCCGGGGTAGTCTTCCCGGTCCATTCCCATGACCTTGATGGTCAGCTTTCTATTCATGTCATAGAGGGAGAGGGGGAATTCTTGGGCAAGGATGATGCAGCGATTCCTGCAAAGACAGGGGACATTCTCATCTCTGACATCCGCGAACCGCATGGTGTCAGGGCCACGACCAATATGCGTATTATCGTGACCATTGCGCCGCCTATTTAACGGAAGGCTTATACAGATGGAGTTTGGCTTTCTGTCTGGATTTTAGTATGGTGCTGCGTTACCATTTAAAATGATTTAAATTTTAATGAAAAACGCACGTTATGCCGGACGAAACACTCTATCCATTTGTGGCCAGAAAAAAAGCCATACAAGGGTATAACCTCTCCTTCCTTGATGAGGGTCAGGGAAAAATCATTGTCATGCTGCACGGCAATCCGACCTGGTCTTTCTATTACCGTAATCTTGCTCGTTCTCTGCAGAAGAATTACAGGGTGATTATACCGGACCATATGGGATGTGGCTTTTCAGACAAGCCCCAAAACTATCCCTACACCCTGAAAACCCATATCGACAACCTGGAAACCCTGCTTGCTGGTCTCAGCATAGAAAAATTCTCACTGGTATTCCATGACTGGGGGGGCGCCATAGGCATGGGTTTGGCTGTCCGCTACCCAGAACGGGTGGAATCAATAGTCGTGTTGAACACCGCGGCTTTCCGCTCCCGACGGATTCCTTTGCGTATCAGCATATGTCGCATTCCACTGCTGGGTGACATCATTGTTCGCGGCTTTAATGGTTTTGCGCGTGGCGCTGTGACCATGGCAGTTGCAAACAAAATGGACCCGGCAGTTGCGGCCGGTTACCTCGAACCCTATGATTCCTGGGCCCATAGGGTTGCTCTCCTGCGTTTTGTGCAGGACATCCCGCTTAGGCCAGGCAATCGCTCCTGGCAGACCCTGGTGGAAATAGAAGAGGGATTGGCCCAGTTTCAGAACACTCCCATGCTTATTTTATGGGGCGGCAGGGACTTCTGTTTTACACGTCACTTTTATGAAGAATGGCTGCAAAGGTTCCCAGAAGCTGAAAGCCATTTTTTCCCTCATGCCGGGCATTATATACTTGAAGACGCTTTTGACCGTCTGGCCCCGCTGATCACAAATTTTTTCCAGAAGCAGAACACGCAATGAGTCATAACATAGCAGAGACCCTGCCCAGAATCGCAAAAATCCATCCTGACAGGATCGGTCTTATCTGCTGGAATGGAGGGGCTTACAGGTCATGGACTTTCAGCGAACTGGATCATATTGCCGATAGCTTTGCCTATACGCTGAAGGATTTGCGGGTGAACAAAGGTGACAGGGTGATGCTGATGGTCAGGCCTTCTGTCGAGTTTATAACCCTCACCTTTGCGCTTTTCAAGATCGGGGCAGTTATCATACTTATTGATCCGGGAATGGGATATAAAAACCTGCTGAAATGCATCAGCAGCGTGAGGCCTGAGGTTTTTATCGGCATACCCCGGGCCCATCTTTTCAGACTTGCTTTTCCGGGTCCTTTTAAAACAGTAAGGACTTCAGTCTGTGTCGGTCCATCCCTCCTTCTTTTCGGACAATCTCTTTCTGTTGAGTCAGCTCAAAAATCGCAAATTTATGGTGCCCCTTTTCAAGCAGCCTTTATGCATCCCGATGACCTTGCTGCCATACTTTTCACCACGGGAAGCACGGGGCCTCCCAAAGGTGTGCGGTATGAACACGCTACCTTCCAGGCACAGTTGAATCTCATACGGAATTATTATGCGATAGGCCCTGATGATATCGACCAGCCGGCATTTCCTCTTTTTGCTCTTTTTTCAACCGGCCTCGGTGCCTGTTCAGTCATCCCGAAAATGAACCCGGCGAAACCGGCACAGGTTGATCCAGCAAAGTTTGTTCGCACGATCAAGAGGTACAATGTGACCTACTCATTCGGTTCCCCCGCCATATGGAATGTTGTAAGCAGGTATTGCCATGAACATGGCATAACCCTGCCAACAGTCAAAAAGATTCTCATGGCCGGAGCCCCTGTTCCTGGGGAGTTACTGCAACGGACTCTCGCTGTCCTGTCGCCGGATGCCGAAATTCATACTCCATATGGGGCCACTGAATCATTGCCTATTGCCTCGATAACCGCGAAAGAAATCCTTGTTGAAACTTGGGACAAGACCCGAAAAGGCCAAGGTGTCTGTGTCGGCAGGATGCTTCCGGGGATTGAAATTCGCATAATGAAAATTGCGGATGGTCCTATCGAAAAATGGTTTGATTCGTTACAGTTGCTCCCCTATGAGATTGGTGAAATAATCGTCAGGGGGCCTGTTGTGACAAGTGGTTATGACAACAACGAAATGGAGAACCGGTTGGCGAAAATAAGAGATAACAACGGATTCTGGCATCGCATGGGCGACCTTGGCTATTTTGACGATAATTCCAGGCTTTGGTTTTGCGGCCGCAAAGGACACAGGGTTATTACACCGAGCACCACCCTGTTTACTGTCTGCTGCGAGGCGATATTTAACGAACATCCTGAGGTTTTCAGGTCAGCGCTTGTTGGAGTCGGCCCCAGGGGAGGGCAGGTGCCTGTCCTGATTGTTGAAATGCATGAGAAAAAGTTATACAGGCAATCATTGCTTTCTGATTTGCGACAACTGGCACTGCAAAATGCTATGACCAGGACAATTGAGCATTTTCTTGTACATCCTGGTTTCCCTGTAGATATCAGGCATAATGCCAAAATCTTCAGAGAAAAGCTTTCTCTCTGGGCCGCCGATAAGCTTAAAAAACAGCTATAGGGGGAATAGAGGCTTATATGAAGGCATTCGTCACTGGCGGCGGGGGATTTGTCGGTTCAGCCATAGTCCGGCAGTTGGTGGATAAAGGTATTGAAGTTGCTGTATTAGGGAGAAACCGCTACCCCTTCCTTGACAAACTGGGTGTCTGCCAGTATCAGGGAGATATCCTGGACAGTGATCTTCTCATCAGTTTCATGCGTGGCTATGACACGGTATTCCATGTGGCGGCCAAGGCAGGCATATGGGGCCCCAAGAACGAGTTTGAACAGACCAATATCACAGGCACCCGGAATGTACTCGGCGCCTGTTTTGCCAACAGCGTCAAATCACTCGTATATACTTCAACCCCAAGCGTTGTATTTGACCGCAAGGACATCAACGGCCTGGACGAGAGCATCCAGTATGCAAAAAAATTCCAATGCTATTATGCCTCAAGCAAAGCGGTTGCAGAACAGATGGTGCTTGCAAGCAATTCAGACATATTAAAAACCTGCGCTGTTCGCCCGCATCTGGTATGGGGCCCCGGAGATCCGCATCTTGTACCGCGACTCATAGAAAGAGGAATAAGCAGGAAGTTAAAAATGGTTGGTGACGGCAACAATATGGTAGATATCTCCTATATTGACAATGTTGCAGATGCGCACATACTGGCTGCAGAAAATTTAAATTCTCATGCAACTGCTGCCGGTAATGCTTATTTTATTTCACAGGGCGAACCTGTTAACCTCTGGGACTGGATAAATACTCTTTTTGAAAGGCTGGATATACCCCCTGTCAGGAATAGGATTGGGGCAAGACCTGCATATATATTGGGCGCCCTTCTGGAAGGATTATACATGTGGTTCAGGGTTGCCAAAGAGCCGCAAATGACCCGTTTTCTGGCAGAACAACTTGCCAGGTCACACTGGTTCTCAATTGCAAGGGCTAGACGTGACCTTGGATATGAGCCACGCATTTCCACTCCAGAGGGGATGGAGCGGCTCGTGGAATGGCTGTCTGCAAAAAAATTACTCACAGACTTAATACAATGAAACATTTGACAAGATCCATACTCCTTTTTTTTATCATAGCCACCTCGCTGCAAGGGTTCTACAGGGTGAATCCAGTATCGGCCTTTTCAGTGGGGGACGAAAAGGAGATTGGCGAACAGCTTCTCACCATGGTGCGCAAAGAGTTCAAACTGATCGATGAACCGGATATCACGCAGTATATCAATAACCTGGGCCAGGCCACACTTGACGTGGCCGGGCCCCAGTTTTTCAACTACCACTTCTTTATCATCAACAACAAAGAACTCAATGCTTTTGCCGCTCCTTCAGGGCTTATATTCTTTCATAGCGGACTTGTTGAATCCCTTGACAATGAAGGGGAACTTGTCGGCGTCGTCGCCCACGAAATCGGTCATGTGGTCAGCAGACACCTGGCAGACAGGATGTCGAAAAGTGCTAAAGTAAGTGCCGCCACCATGCTTGGAGTACTTCTGGGAATTGCCATTGGAGCAGGGCCATTATCCGAAGCCCTTATATCCGGCTCTGTAGCTGCCGGCCAGTCAGCAGCACTCTCTTTCAGCCGTCTTGATGAGGAGGAAGCGGATCGACTGGCCTTCAAATGGATGCAGGAGCAGAACCGTGATCCATCGGTAATGGTGGGCATGCTCCGCAAGTTCCATAATATAAACCGTTACCGACACGGGTACATCCCTCCCTATCTTTTGACACACCCAGGCCCCGATATCCGTATGAGCTATATCCAGGATTTGGCCCTGTTCAACACGAAAAAAGAGTATGAACAGACCGATGAGTTTCTCTTTCAAAGGTTTAAAAGCAGAATAATCTGCATGACGAAAGATCCTATACAACTAATACAATACTATCAAAATACCATTACTTCCCTTGAGCTTGATTCAGCGCAGGCAGCCAAGACAAATTACATTCTTTCCCAGGCGTATCTTGCAGCAGCCGATTATGAAAATGGAGAGACCGCATTGCGTAAAACAATCGCTTTTTATCCGGACAAGCCTATCCTGAAAGCAGACCTGGGGGTAATGTACCTGAGGTCAGGCCGTTATGAGGAAGCGCTTGTCCAGCTGCAGGAAGCGAAAAAAGCGGAACGTAATAATGCCTACACAACTTTTTACCTGGCAATGACCCTGGAAAAGACAGGCAAGGTGCAGGCGGCATCCGACCTCTATGAAGAACTGCTTGTCACGATTTCTGACTATGCAAAACTCTACTACCAGCTGGCAAATGTCAAGGCCTCCTTGGGGCAGCAAGGGGAGGGGTTTTATTACTATGGATATTACTACTGGTATGAAGGCGATCTGAAAAATGCCCAGTACCATTTCTCAAAAGCCATGACGCTCCTGCCGCAGGAGAGCTATCAAAAAACCAATGCCGAGATCATGCTGAAGAAAATAGCCCAGTTTGAAAAGGACAAGTAATTATTTTTCCTGGCAATTTCTCCCCGCCAGACATGAGGAGAAACAATTGTGGGTTTGATCTTTGCAGCAGGACTGGTACAACTTCTATAAAAATATAATCTCGCTGTAGGATAAAATGAAAAAGAAAACATTATTATCATGGAGCAGTGGCAAAGATAGCGCCTGGGCTCTTCATGCACTGCGCCAGCAGCATGATATAGAAGTTGTGGGCCTTTTCTGCACCTTTAATAAGAAATTTGGACGTGGTGCAATGCATGCAGTAAGAAATGAGTTAATTCGCCAACAGGCAGAAAGCATTGGCCTGCCTCTAGAACTTATCCCAATACCAGACCCATGCAGCGATTCTGAATACAAATCCATTATGGGGAATTTTATTGAACAGCTAAAATCTCAGGAAATTGACAGTATTGCTTTTGGAGATCTGTTCTTAGAGGAGATACGCAGCTACCGGGAAGATAGTCTGGCTGAATCTGGAATTAACCCGCTATTCCCACTTTGGGGAATGGAGACAAACGAGCTGTCCAAAGAAATGGTTAACAGTGGTCTTCGCGCAAAAATTACCTGCGTTGACCCCAAATTTCTTTCAATGGATTTTGCCGGCCATGAATATGACAATACATTTCTAGAACAAATTCCAGCCGGCGTAGACCCATGCGGGGAAAACGGTGAGTTTCACAGTTTTGTTTATGATGGTCCTATGTTTGAGCGCAAAGTAAATATTCGTGTGGGTGAAACCATAACTCGAGATGGTTTAGTATATACAGATCTTTTGCCAGATTAATGAATCGTTTTATTCGGAATACGAAGAATGAGTCTTGACCACGCGCAAATAATTAAGTAAATATTTTAATATTCAGGTGCTCGGGAAAGAGCGTAAAAGGGAACACCGTGTAAATCGGAGACGGGCCCGCCGCTGTAACCGGGGACGAAAACCGCAGCATGCCACTGCCTGTTAGTTCAGGATGGGAAGGCGCGGCCAGTAGGATAATCCGGAAGTCAGAAAACCTGCCTGATATTTATTAAATGCTATGCCTCCGCGGACAGAGGTATACCTGATCTAGTGGATAAAAAAGGGACATCCCCGGATCGATGGAAATCGGTCCGGGGATTTTTTTTGCCCGGGCCCTTGATGAACAATTTTTTAAGGAGAAGGAAGATGAAGCAGGAACAGGCGCAGTTGAAGATGACTCTTCTATTGATCAGGGATTGGGATGGCTTTCAGGTTGCCATACGGGGAATAATGATGCCTTCATACAGGAGGGGTAAGAAATGAGAAAAAGGATCCTGTATTCAACACTTGCCGTTCTGATGGTATTTCCTTCCATAGCAATGGCGGATGCAACAGAAGAGGATAAAATGAAGACCTTGGACGAGGTGGTGGTAACCGCAACCAGGGCGGCAAAAGATATCAAAACAGTGCCTGCCAATGTAACAGTCATTACTGCTGATGAGATTAGAGATTCAGGCGCTTCAAGCATTGTAGAAGTCCTTCAAAGCCAGGCTAATATCCATATCAGAACTTTCAGTGGCAATCCGGCCCAGGCCCAGATTGATCTCCGCGGTTTTGGTGAGAATGGTTTTGGCAGAACATTGGTTCTGCTGGATGGCAGAAGACTTAATAGAATAGACATGTCAAGTATTACCTGGACCCAATTGCCCCTTGAGCAGATTGAACGTATTGAGGTTGTCAGGGGAAGCGGTAGCGTTTTATACGGTGATGCTGCAGTGGCAGGTGTAATTCATATTATAACCAAGAAGGGTGCTGTAGCCCCCAGCACAACCGGAGCAGTGCAGATCGGGGAAGACGGCTTTAATGATGAAAGAGTCGGTCTCATAGGCTCATCTGATAGATATTCCTATTCTGTCAATGCAGCCAATCAGCAAACAGATGGCTGGCGGGATCGCACAGCCTTTAAGTCATATGGAGGCGGTTTCCAGCTCGGCTACGATATTTCAGACTATCTGACTATTTCTGGAGGAGCCTCCTATAATAAGACCGATTTTGAAATGCCAGGCAGTTTGACAAAGGACGAACTGGCTCAGGATCGAACCCAACCCCAACCTGGTCATACTGCTGATGAATCAGAAAACGAGTACCAGAACGCCAATTTCCTGATAGAAGGCTCCTTGGGAAATTCTGGAGATATTGAGGTAAATCTTGTCTACGGTAATTCTGAAATTTCCAGCAACATACTTTCATACTGGCCTCCTGCCCAGTTCAATCTTTCTGACTCAGAATCAATAGGAGTTCAGCCGAAATATGTTCTTGATTCGGAGCATGAATCTTTCAGTAATCAATTAGTCACCGGCGTTGATATTTACCAGGAAACCTTGACGGTTGATAAGTACAGCGATGCCTCAAGACAAAATAAAACACACAGTACAGACCTTGAAAGGGATACAATCGGATGGTATGTGCGGGATGAAATTACCATTGGTGACAACATAATTTTAAGCGGAGGCGGCAGGATTGAAAGAGCGGAAATCAGTGGCAGATCTGTTACTCTGAACACTTCCACAGTTGATTTTGATGAAGACAAAGAGCATGACGGTGAGGTGTTTGAGGTTGGTGCAACCTGGTTGCCAAAGGATAACATGAAATTGTACACCAGGTACTCCACGGTATACAGATATCCTTTTATTGATGAACAGGCTGCTTTTTACGGTTTTGGCAGCGATACATTCCTGAGTGATTTAGAAGCGGAAGAGGGGCAAAGTATTGAAGCGGGTTTTGAAGTAACCCCGATAGAGAATTTCATTGTCGGTTTTACGATCTTCCAGATTGATATGGAAGATGAGATAAGCTGGAATGAAATAACCTTCCGCAATGAGAATCTGGATGATACCAGACATCGTGGCCTGGAAATGTCCTTGGATTACAAGCTGCTGGAAATTCTTAGCCTTCAGATGAACTATACCTACCAGAAGGCTACTTTTGAGTCCGGAAACTATTCAGAAAATGAAGTGCCTTTAGTGCCCAATAATTTACTTGCCGCAAATCTTGACCTGACTTTAATGCATTCTCTGCATCTTTTATCAAGTATGAAGTATATTGATGATTCCTACCTTTCGCAGGATTTTGACAATAATACAGAACAACTCGATGATTATTTCGTTGTTGATTTGTTGCTGAGATACAAAAAAGACATTGGTAAAACCCAGTGGACGTCCTTTCTTGGGATTGGTAATCTTTTTGATGAAGAATATTCCACCCATGGAACTGATAATCAGTCGTGGGGAGGAGAAAACACCTATTTCCCATCTCCCGGGCGGAAATTCTACGGTGGTATATCAACAAGATTCTGATAAATTAGAGAGAATAAGGGTTACTAAAGAGGAAAAAACATGATTGATCTTTTCTTCCACGGCGGACCGGTAATGTATCCTTTACTGGGCTGCTCCATCCTGGTGCTGACCGTGATTATTGAACGGCTGCTGTTCTGGATCATGGTTGATCTGAACCGCAACATGAAACTCATTGAAGATGTTCTGGAGCTTTGCAGACAGGGCGACTGGGAAGGAGTACGCACCAGCGTATCAGGCTCAAAGGACTTCATAATCAGGGTACTGGTGAGCGGCATCCTGCACCGTGAGTTTTCCATGACCAAGGCTATGGAAGCAACAGCAGCGGAAGAAATACGGAACATGCGGCGCTATATGGGGGTTCTGGATACCATGATCACTGTGGCGCCGCTGCTCGGTATTTTTGGTACAGTCATAGGCATTATTGGTTCATTTGAAGCACTGGGCGCTGCCGGCATTGATCAGCCGCAGGCAGTGACCGCCGGTATTGCCCAGGCCCTTATCACAACGGCAGCAGGCCTCGGCATTGCCATTCTCTCTGTATTTCCATACAATTATTTTAACTCCAAGGTGGAAAAGGCGGTACTCAATATCGAGAAATATGCCACCAGCCTTGAGATTGTCTATGAAAAATTGGAAAGCAACCATGAGGAGCCCAAATCATGAAGGTCGCGAGTGGTTATCTTGGGATAAAAAAGCCTCGTATAGAGATGCTGCCGTTGATAGATATTGTTTTTCTCCTGCTTGTCTTTTTCATCTATGCCATGCTTTCCATGGCAGTGCACCGCAGCCTGTCGGTGTCCCTTCCGGTTTCCTCCACAACTGAAATTCATACTGAACTGAATCCGACAGTAACAGTCAATCACAATGGAGAGATTTTTCTTGATAGTACAAAAGTTTCCCTGGATGAGCTGCAGGCACTTCTGCTGGAAAAGATGCAAAAGGAGACCGATACCAGGTCTGCTCAGGTAGACCTGTTTGCTGATAAAGCACTTTCCTATCAGGAGCTGTACCGCGTCCTTGATATCATAAGAACTGCAGGAATATCGAATGTTTCATTACAGGCTGACACCATTAAGTAACCGATCCCGTATGCTTATTGCCACTTTTCTGGCAGTAGTCCTCCACATTGGTTTTATTAATTTTGAATTTGACCTAAAGCCGGTTCTTGTCCCAAGAGTATCACTTCCGCGCTCAGTCAGCGTTTTTCTGGGTCAGAGAAGCATGGTTGAATCACCTGTACCTATCGAAAAAACACAAATTGATAAACCTTTATTAGAGAAACAATCAGCAGCAGAGCCAGAACCGGAAAAATCTCTTCTGCAAAAAATTCCTACTATAAAAGACAAAAGGGAATATCCTTTTCAGCAGCAGGTCTTAACCGAAAAAACTGCCAAACAGCCTGCTGTTGAAAAAAATATGCCTGCATCGCAACGCTCAGAAAATATTGAAAAAGCTATAGTGCCTGAACCAGGCGAAGCGGTAAATGTTCAAGAACCTGAAACTCAGTCAAAATACAAGATTGTACAGGAAAATGAAGGGGTAACTCTGCCAGGAACGCTGCAGATGGCATACCCGCGCTACCAATCAAATACCCCACCAGCATACCCTGGCCTGGCAAGGAAGAGAGGACAGGAGGGAACCGTCATCCTGCAGGTACTGGTTAACAAAGAGGGTAGGGTGGATGACTTGGAAATTGAAACCTCAAGCGGTTTTGTATTGCTTGACCGTGCATCGTTATCATCAGTAAGAAAATGGAGCTTTGAGCCTGGAAGGCATGGAGAAGAGAGGATACCAATGTGGGTCAGGGTTCCGGTAACCTTCAAACTGAAACAATAATCCGCAAATGTTTGTTTCCATGACAAAAAATACTTACATAATTTTTGCACTGGCATTGATATTTCTCTTACTGCCCGGCAATGTCTTCTCAGGACCGGTCACGGATCAGGTCGGCAGAACCCTTGTCGTTCCTGAGAATCCCACGAGGGTTATTGCTCTTGCTCCCAGTATCACGGAGATCATTTATGACCTAGGAGAGGAAAAAAGACTCGTTGGTGTTACACATTACAGCACATATCCACCCGCAGCCGAAACCCTTCCCAGTGTCGGTTCATATGTTCGTCTTGACATAGAAAAAATAGTCGCACTGAAACCTGATCTCTGCATTGCCACAAAAGATGGAAACCCCAGACATATAGTGGATAAGATCGTTAGTCTCGGCATACCTGTCTATGTTATTAATCCTCGAAATCTTCAACAGATCATGGATACGATTACCAGGCTTGGATTTCTGTTGCATGCAGAGCAGGCTGCAACAGAGCTGGTTCTTGATATGGAGAGGAGAATAGGGCTGGTACAGGCACGGGTTAAAAATGGACGCCACAAGCCGCGTGTATTTTTCCAGATTGATGCAGAACCCCTCTTTTCTGCAGGGACAGATACCTTCATCCATGAACTGATCGAACTGGCTGGAGGGATTAACACATCAGCAGGAGAAGTCTCCTATCCCCGCTATTCCTGGGAGGAGATTATCATGTTGCAGCCTGATATAGTTCTGATAAGTTCCATGGCAGGAGGATTGCCACCGGAATATCTTTTAGAATCCTGGAAAAAATGGAACCTGCTATCAGCAGTTAAAAACGACCAGATATTTGTTGTGGATGCAGAACTGTTTGACCGTCCAACCCCCAGGCTGGTTGACGGACTTGAGGTTATTGCAGCAATAATTCATCCTGAACTTTTTATAAAAAGCAGCAACAAGACAGAAGAATGAATATGCCCATTGGTAAAAAAATTATACTCACCACACTTCTGCTCAGTTTAGTTCTGATAGTGGTCAGCATAATTGCCATTTCCGCAGGGTCGTCGGGCGTAAATTTTGAAGAAACCCTTGCTATCCTGGCAGGGAAAAATAGACCCAATAATGCGACTGCAACAATCATATGGCAGATACGTCTGCCCAGGGTAATACTTGCTGCATTTGTTGGTGGAACGCTGGCCCTGGGAGGTTTGGTATTCCAGGCCCTGCTGCGCAACCCCCTGGCCGAACCATACATCCTTGGCATATCCGGAGGATCTGCAATTGGTGCTATCCTGGCAATGCTCATAGGCCTGTCCTATTTCCCGGGGGTTACAATTTTTTCTTTTACCGGCAGTCTGCTGGTTCTGGCATTTGTCACTATACTTGCGGGTACCACCCAGGGAAACACCATGCTCAGCAGGGATTCTCTCCTGCTTGGGGGAGTCATGATGAATGCCTTCTGTGCTGCGGTCATCATGTTTCTCATTTCCATGACCCGCTCTTTCCAGGTGCAGCATATTCTCTACTGGTTGATGGGTGACCTGGCTACATTGCAGAAAGAACAGATGCCGATCCTTCTTCTGGTGCTACCCTGTTTTGTCGTAATTTTCATTTTAGCCCGCCCGATGAATCTTCTCCTTCTTGGCAGGGAAACAGCAGCAGCCATGGGAATTAATGTAAAAAACATCGTTCTGCTCCTTCTTATCATAACATCCCTGATGGTCAGCATTATTGTCAGTTTGTCAGGTCTGGTTGGATTTGTCGGACTTGTTATTCCCCACATTTTCAGACTTCTGCTCGGGCCGGATCACCGGCTGCTTGTTCCATCATGTCTGCTTGGTGGTGCCACGTACCTTATTTTATGCGATCTTCTGGCCCGGGTTCTCCCCTCATCCGGTGAGTTGCCGGTCGGCATTATCACTGCACTGATAGGAGCTCCGCTTTTCATTGTTTTATTGTTAAGGAACAGGGCATGAAGCAAATTCTAGATATTATGAATATATCACTAAATTTCCGAGATAAATCAATTTTATCAGACGTGTCTTTTTCAGTGTCCCCCGGCGAATTTTTTGTTATTATCGGACCGAACGGTGCCGGGAAAACCAGCCTGTTAAAAGTCCTCGCAGGTCTGCAAAAAGCACAACAGGGTACGGTTACGATCAAGGATAAGAATATTTTGAAATACCGGCGAAGAAACCTCTCGCAGATCATGGCAATTGTACCCCAGCAAATAGAAGTGGGATTCCCCTTTACAGTTGCTGACACAGTAATCATGGGACGTTCTCCCCATCTGGGTATCCTGGGCATGGAAGGGGAAAACGACTTTTACATTGCCGGGGTGGCAATGAAATTCACTGATGTAGCTCATCTTGCAGACCGCAAGCTCTATCAATTGAGCGGCGGGGAACTGCAGCGGGTAATCATTGCCCGGGCCATCTGCCAGCAGCCTGAGATCATCCTGCTCGATGAACCGACAACCGCACTTGATCCAGCCCACCAGTTAAAAATTATGGACCTCATGGAAAAATTCCGCCGGGAACAGGGAACCACAATCATAATGGTCTCCCATGATCTCAACCTGGCGTCCATGTATGGCGACAGGCTGTTGCTGCTTAAGGAGGGCAGGGTTATTAAAACGGGTGAGACCGGGGCTGTGCTCGATAAAGAACTTCTTGAGCAGAGTTACGGGTGCCGGATGATGGTTGATGAAAGTCCTTTGGGACAGGCTGTCAGGGTGACGCCTATACCGGATAAATATCTGCATACTTATTAATAATTTTTCTTCCTTTTTTAATTTCAGGCATTTCCTGGAAACAGTGTTTGAATGTGGCAAGGAATCCGGATTGTAAATAGCACTGCAGGAAGACAGTAACAATTATTTGTCGTCAATTGTATGGTGTTCGTGTAAGTGTCAGGTTCAGATTATTGATGAGTGCCTGAAATATTACGGAAAACCTGTTGTAAGCTATATTTGGACTTAATATGAATCCGAGCAAAGATCATGTCCGGTCGCCCTGTATAGATATCTGTATTTTAAATGATGAAAAAATTTGTCTGGGTTGTTTCAGGACACTTGGAGAAATTGCCCAATGGCAACAAATGGATGATACAATGCGCCGGGATGTATTGCATAAAGCGGAAAGCCCCAGAAAGTCGTCTGATGTAAAAGGAGAGATTGATGTTTAAAATTGAAATATATGACCCTCCGATGTGTTGTTCTACAGGTGTCTGTGGTCCTAATGTAGATCCGAATCTTGTTCAGTTTGCTGCTGATCTTGAATGGTTGAAAGAAAAAGGTGTGGTAGTGGAGCGCTACAACCTGGCTCAACAACCGGATAAGTTTGCTGATTGCAAGACTGTGACAGACGCCATGGCTTTGGCAGGTGATCTCTGTCTGCCGCTGATTCTAGCAAACGGAAAAATAGTAAGTCGAAACTCCTACCCGAAACGTGCTGATCTTGCCAAGTTTGCTGGCATGGATCATGTGTAGATACTAGCGAGATGGATTTTTTACTAAAGCCTACCAGATTTCTTTTCTTTACCGGAAAGGGTGGGGTAGGCAAAACATCACTTTCCTGTGCAACAGCAATTTCCCTTGCAGACAATGGTAACAAGGTTTTTCTAGTTTGCACAGACCCTGCATCAAACCTGAGTGAGGTACTAGGTGTTCAGGTAGTAGCATCTCCAACAAATCATCCGGAAGTTTCGCGGCTGCAGGCAATTAATATTGATCCTGAAGAGGCAGCCGAAAGGTACAGGGAAAAAATAATAGGACCATACCGCGGCAAACTTCCGGAAGTTGCCTTAGCGGCCATGGAAGAGCAGCTCTCCGGGGCCTGTACCATGGAGATAGCTGCTTTTGACGAATTTGCAGGATTGTTTGGTAACAGGGACGTATTAGAAGAATTTGCTTATGTTATTTTCGATACCGCACCCACAGGGCATACTCTCCGTCTCCTGCAACTGCCGTCCGCCTGGGACGGCTTTATCGAGGCGAACACCACAGGCACGTCCTGCCTCGGTCCCCTTGCCGGACTGACCGGGCAGCATCAGATATACAAGAATACAATAGAAACATTAACGGATCCTGAAATGACGACTGTGGTGCTCGTCTGCAGGCCGGATGCGGCAAGCCTGGATGAGGCAGCACGTACCAGTGCTGAACTTATTGCATTGGGTATGAACAATCAAAAACTTGCCATTAACGGAGTGTTCAGCTCTTCATCCAAAGATCCATTGGCTCAAGCCTGGAATAATCGTACACAGAATGCACTCGCCTCATTACCGGAAATCTTATCAAAAACTGACAGGGTAATGGTACCTTTACTGCCTTTCCTGCCATTAGGAGTAAATAAGTTGCGTCTGATGTGGCAGGCAGTTCTTGGTAAAACAATAGATGTTCCAGCAAGTGAATATGATGATAAAGTCCACCTGCCGCCATCTCCTTCAGCCTTGTTCAAAGCAATTGAATCACAGGGTAGGGGAGTTATTATGACCATGGGCAAAGGAGGGGTCGGCAAAACAACCATTGCTACTGGACTGGCAAAATATCTGGCCCAGACAGGACATGCTGTCCTGCTGGCAACAACAGACCCTGCAGCCCACAATGATTTTTCCCTTGGTAAAAGAATTGAAAACCTGACAGTTGCCAAGATCAATCCTGGAGAGGAGACAAGGAAATATAGTGATAAAGTGATGGCTGAAACAGGGAAATATCTGGATGAGCAGGGCAGAAATCTGCTGGCAGAAGATCTGCGTTCACCATGTACGGAAGAAATAGCCGTATTTCAGGCTTTTGCTCAACTTGTGGATCAGGGAGAGAGGCAATTCATTGTGCTTGATACTGCACCCACCGGGCATACATTACTGCTGCTTGACGCGGCCCGGGCCTATCACCGTGAAGTAGAGCGGACAGCGCAACAGTTGCCGGAACCGGTGCAGAAACTTCTACCCCGTATGCGTGACCCTGATTATACAAAAATCCTGATAATAACTTTGCCGGAAATGACGCCTGTTCAAGAAGCAAGACAGCTTGAAAGGGACCTGGCGCGCGCCTCCATTTCATCCTATGCCTGGATCGTCAATCAAAGTCTTGCCCCTCTTAATGTGACAGATTCTTTACTGGCAGCTAAACGTCAGGAAGAGCTTCAATACATCAATCAGGTCATGAAAGAATGCGGTGAACATGTTTTCTTGGAAGCATGGCATGAAAATGAATAGAGAAAATCACCCTGCTCGTTTGCAGCAATACAAATAAAAAAGGAACTCTGAAATGCTATTGGATCAAATTACGAAGTCTTTAGCCGACCTTGACAAGGAGGAAACAATTTCCCTTACGGTACAGGCCATACTTGAAGGAGTACCGCCCCAAAAAATCGTTATGCATGGTCTTTTCCCAGGTTTGGAAGAGGTCGCAAAACGTTATGAGAAAAAAAATCACCTTTATCCTGATTTGTACAAGGCCTCCATTATCTATCAAGATGCACTTGCAAAGATTAAACATCAGATTATTTTGATGGAAACTGATCCTGAAGTATGGGGGGTAATTGGATTGGTCAGCGGCGATATGCAGGATTTTGGCAAGAATATTGTCCACATGACCCTGGAATCCAATGGCTTTGATGTAAAAGATTTGGGGAAATCAGTGCCCACAGAAGAGTTTCTGCAGGCTGCCCAGGAAGGTACTGATTTTATTGCGATTTCAATTATGACAGATGAAGGCGTGGAAGAAGCGAAAAAGGTTGTACAGGGATTGAAAGACACCGGATTAAGGGAGCAGGTTAAGGTAATTGTTGGTGGCGCCGGCGTTAATGCCCAAAAATCATCTGAGATTCTTGAAGCCGACGGCTATGCGGAAGACGCTGCAGAGGTGGTTGAGTTTTTGAAGATTTTATTCAAGGCAAGCAACTAAGACGGCAACTTTTCCTGCCAGGGATAATGTGTAAACCGTACGCGTAATATTTATTGAGGATCGCCTATAAATAGTTTTTGATTTATATTATTCCAATAGCTGCAGATTAAGGATCAACTTCTTGATAAAACAATCAAGGCATCGTTGATGTTCGAGACCCAAGGGATTTTTTCCCTTGGGTTTTTTTTTGTGCAAAAATCAACCTTTGGACGATTTACAAGGGAGAAGCCATTTTGATAAACATTATTAAATTGAAGAAATGTGCCGTGGGTTCTTTCACCTGATTTCACCTGTAGGGGTGTTTGGTTGGCCTGATGGCCTTTGACACATTTCTTGGTGGAGGGGTGAGGTTGCAAGAACCATGGAAAATGCAGACAAGGAGGAATGGATGTTTCAATTTACAACGGAGCAAAAAGTTTGCGAAGTGGGCGGCGTCAAGTTTGGAGGACAACCCGGAGATTATCCGACAGTTACCTGTTCATCAATCTTTCAGAAAGGGGACAAGGTTTTTGAAGGCAAACGCAAAGAGGGGTTTGACGAGAAAAAGGCGACAGAACTTCTCCAGAACCAGGACAGGCTCTGGCAGGAAACCGGAGTCCCCGGCATGGCCGATATAGTTGCCAATACAGGTGAGGAATTCAAGACCTATATTGACTTTGTGACTTCTGTCAGCGACATGCCCTTTTGCATTGACGCCTGGGTAATGAAACCAAAACTGGTGGGGGCAGCATATTGTGCTGAGAAAGGTTTGCTGGATCGCATGTTCTACAACAGCCTTACGGTATGGGAGCAGGATCTGGAAACAGAAATACGCGAAATTGCCCAGATCGGGGTCAAACATGTTCTGCTTGTCGCCTATGACCAGGAAGACCAGATGCCATCCGGCAGGGTCAAAGGAACTCAGAAACTCTTGGATGCCATTGAGAATGTTGGAGCTCAATTTGAGAGTGTCTTTGTAGATACTTCCGTAATGAACGGCCCGGCCACAGCATTATGCGGCATGGCAAACAAACTGATTAAGGAAAAATGGGGTTTCCCCACCGGCAGTGCCCCAAGCAACGGTTCATACATGTGGAAAAAGGCGAGAGAGAGCTGGGGCTTCAAAGGTTGGGCTGCTGCAGATGCTGCCCTGGAATCGCTCGCCTCTTTTCTTTATCACGACATGATATTTTCCGGCCCCATGGCTGGTGCTTCAAGAGTTATGCCTGCAGTGGCAATGGCCAATGCTTTTCAGGCAACTGCGGTTTTCAGCGAGACAGGAAGGCTGCCTAAAGATAAGAACCATCCGCTTTATAAACTGTTCCCCGAGTTCGTGGAGCAGCTGAAAACGTCACTTTAGATTTTTGCAAGAGGCAGGGGGAGAGCAGGTGTAATGGGTAGGAATAAAGAAAACAGCTGTGAAAGAGGCAGCATTGAAAATGTTACGTATGATCCGGTTCAAGCACGCGTAGCTACAGGCAAAGCGCCTGTTCTTGTTGAAATAATCTGTGAGCGTGTCCATTGCGTGCTCTACGATTATGCCATCAATACCGTGGATATGATTGTGGATATATTTGGCGACATGATTGATATCCAGACAGTGATAAGACAGGGGGACAGGAAAAATGCCCAGCGCTTTCTTGATCTGTGTGCCACAGCGGGAAAGATGCTGCCTGTACCCACCATTCTTATAAACGGTGAGGTGGCGTTTACAAGTGTTCCGCACCCCAACGAGCTTGAAGATGCCATTAGATCCGTATTGAGCCAGAAAGGTATTTTGCCTGAGAACAAATAATTCAGCATTCTAGCTAAGTAAATATTCATTTAATTGGAGGCGTTATGGCAGAACTAACAGGTAAAGAGAGAGTTTTGAAATTATTCAAAAAAGAACCGATTGACAGGATGCCGTGTTTCAGCGGTCAGGGCGCGGTTACTGTGCAGGCCATTGAAAAAATGGGGACACAGTTTGCGAAAGTTCATAATGATGCTGCGTTGATGGCCGGTGCGGCTCTGACTTCCGCCAGAATGTGGGGATTGGACGCGGTTGTGGTCCCTTTTGACATGGCGACAGTGGCTGAGGCTATGGGACGGGGTGTTTCACTATATGATAACCTTGAGGGCATTATTTATCCGACTGTTCCGAACAAGTGGAAGGATTTGGACGAGATCGATATCCCGGGCGATTTTATGAGCAAAGGCAGAATGCCGGTGGTCGACAAGGCCTTTGATATCCTTAAAAAAGATGCGCCGGATCTGGCTATAGGTGCCTGGGTCCTCGGTCCCTTCACGTTGGCAGGGCAGATAATGGAGCTTGATATCCTGTTGAAAGGTTTGAAAAAGAAAGCTGACCAGATAGAAGCATTCCTCGAGCAGGTAACCCAGGTCACCATTGATCTTTGCAAACATTACGAAAGCCTCGGTATCGATTTTATCACTGTGCGGGAAATGGGGTCAGGGACCGATCTACTTTCTCCGCGCATGTGGAAAACGCTTATCCAGCCCAATCTCACCAAGGTGTTTGATGCCATCTCAATTCCATCTGTAAATCATATCTGCGGCTCCACTGATATGATTATTGAGATGATGCACGAATGCGGCGCTGATGCCATAAGCGTTGATCAGAAAAATAATATTGCAGAAACCCGCAAG
>Ga0209742_10000040_pt1 | contig 66406 bp, 62 predicted proteins | sample DeeMarSeWOR38_10_FD_187462 | JGI IMG/M metagenome (GOLD analysis project Ga0209742, IMG submission 187462) | Marine sediment microbial communities from White Oak River estuary, North Carolina - WOR-3-8_10 (SPAdes) (version 2) | ecosystem: Environmental > Aquatic > Marine > Intertidal zone >...
GTGCCGCACGCCAGTGCTCTTGAGGCGGGTCTGATCGGGGATGTAGTTGAAGGGCACACCTCTGGTATTGATGTTTTGCTTAGCCCATCCGATGTTCAGGTCGCGCAAGGAATGCGTGCAGAAGATCTGTTTAATATCATGAACGGAATTAATAAAGCTTACAGCTTCGTGGTAATCGATGCGGGCAGCGCTTTAACAGAAAACACAGTGACCATGATGGATGCCTCTGACAGGATATTATTGGTGACCACACCGGATTTGGTTGCTTTGCATGATGCCAGTCGATTCATACAGATCAGCCGTACTTTGAGCTACCCACCGGAAAAACTAATGATCGTATTGAACCGGGCTAACCTTGATGGTGGTGTAAAAACTAAAGATATTGAGACAGCGCTTCGCCATGAAGTATTTGCCCAAATACCGGATGACGGCGCTAATGTTATCCGCAGCCTTAATCGAGGTGTTCCACTGGTCATCCAATATCCGCGGAGTCCAGCTACGAAGTCTATCCAACGATTAGCGGGGACATTGGTCGCTCAAGCATCTCCCGATGTGCGTAGTGCATCTGTCCCAGCAAAACCGAAGAAAAAACGATCTAAATCAGCGACCAAAAAACCAGCAGCGACACCGACTTCTTAGTACCATGTGTATCGAGTTTATGTGTGGAGATTAAGTAGCTAATATCATGAATACAGTTTTCATATTGGGAATAGGAGTACTTATCGGTCTTGGATTGGTCTTGTTCTCATTGATCAGATCGTCGAACCGTGGGGACGTTTTGCAAGAACGCATAAAGGCATTCGCAACTGTTCCCGAATATGCGACACAACGAAAACCGGTACGTACCAATCCACGACTCTATCGAATCCGCCGCCAATTGAATTCCATGCTATCTCTGCTCGGTACTGAAGAGTTAAACATGCAGTTGATGAGAGCGAATTGGAAAATTACCTCAAGTGAGTATATCTTGATCCGCATTGGTTTGATGGTAGTTGGATTTGTGGTAGGTTGGTGGATCTTTGGTTCACTTGTCTCTGGTTTGGCCGCGGCAATCCTGGCAAACCTGATTCCAGGTATCTACTTACGCCGGAGCGCCAGTAGAAGGCAAATAAAATTTGAAGGCCAGCTCGTCGATGTGTTGGTCCTGGTGAACGGAGCTGTCAAGACGGGCTTTAGTTTGCTGCAAGCTTTAGAAGTTGTCGAACGAGAGATGCAATCTCCAGCATCGGAGGAATTTCGGCGGGTGCACACTGAGATCGGATTAGGTCTAACACTTACACAGGCATTAAACAATTTAAGCGACCGGATGCAAAATCAAGATCTGGATTTGGTGGTTACTGCGGTAAATATACACGATAAAGTTGGCGGAAATTTATCCACAATGCTTGAAGCAGTAACCGAAACTGTACGAGAGCGCGATCGCTTATTCCGTGAAGCGCGTGTATTAACCACACAGCAGCGTTACACTTCTTACTTGATCTCTTTGCTGCCTATAGCAATCGGTTTGCTGATGTTTATGCTCAATCCAGATTACATCATGCAGCTTTTCACGCGCGGTATATATATCGTTATCCCGATTTTTGCTGTTATTGGAATCATCGCGGGCCATTTCGTGCTTCAGAGGATTGCAAAAATCGATGTTTAAATTACTTACCAAGGATGACTTCTATCTAGGATCTATCTCTGATGTGATATGGAATTATTAATAATATTGCTGGTTGGTATTGGTTTAGTAAGTTTAGGAATATTGATTGTATTTCTTGGGATACGAGCCTTGACTGTCAGTGAGTTGTCCCAACGAATAAATCAATTTGTAGCTGTTCAACCCGCGCAGACGTTATCCCAAAGGTCAACGACTGTTGCAAGTAGGACGGATTTGACAGGATCTTTTCGGACTCGAGTCCTTGGGCCTTTTATCAAGAATGTGGGAGGGTTGTTTGGTCGTTTAACCCCATCAAGTTCCATTGATCGACTCGAGCATCAATTATCGATTGCAAATAACCCATATGGTCTTGGCGCGCGTGAATTCTTCGGTTTTCGAATTGTATTTATTATCCTGGGAATCTGGTTTTCAATATATTTACTGCGCCAGGGAACAGACCTTATTAACTTAATTGGTGCTGCAGTAATAATCTATGTCGGTTTTTTTGGTCCTACGGTTTGGCTGAAACGTCGGGTTCGCAAACGACAAGATCAAATCCGTAAAGGACTGCCGGATGCCCTGGATATGCTTAGCGTGACAGCAGAAGCTGGTTTGGGTTTCGATCAATCTCTCCAGCGAGTCAGTGAGTATTGGAAAACACCGGTAGGCATAGAATTCGGTCGCGTGGTATCTGAAATGGAGATGGGTGTCTCCAGGCGGACAGCTTTAAGAAATATGGCAGAGCGGCTGGATGTAACAGAGCTATCCAGTTTTGTAGCCGTAATTATTCAATCGGACCAATTAGGAATGAGTATCGCTGATGCTTTACACGCTCAGGCGAAGCAGATGCGCATAGAACGCCGCTTTCGTGCGCAAGAAGCTGCTCGCAAGGTGCCTCTCAAAATGCTGTTCCCGATGTTGTTGTTGATCTTCCCGGCCATGTTAGCGGTGGTATGTGGCCCATCGATCCCCATTTTGACGGATTTCTTCTCTTCCCTGGGAGGTGGAGGATTTGGACTTCCATAGGAATTGTGAAGACATTTATTAGGAGTAGAAATTAATGACTGCAAATCAGGCTGAGTCTTATCTTGATAACCCCCAATTTCGCCAGGCAATGGAAAGTATGCAGAAAGGCGAATGGGAGTCAGGATTGAGTCAGATCGAAACTCTTATGCAGGCTTATCCGTTAGAGTCTGACCTGCGTTCGTTACGCCAGGAAATGATCTTGCGTGCGAAAGTAGACGCGGATGAAAAAGTAGCCAAATCATATGCTCGTAGACGGCGATCTCGGGATCTTATCGTCCGCGCAGCAGTTGTCTCAGTGTTGGTTATCATCGCTATCTTCGTTGCCACCTCGTATGCATCCTGGTTCCAGGATCAGGCAGCACTTGCAAAACAAGCGGTTGACTCCCAGGTAGTACTAGTAGAGCTGCAGGTCAATATGCGCGATGCCCAGTCTTACTTGGGAGCCGGGATGACGGATTCTGCGCTGGAATTACTTGAGAAAATCGAGGTTGTCAAACCCGATTTTCCTGAACTGGCACAAACGATCGAGGAAGCTCGGAGACAAAAAGCTTTTGATGAACAATATGCTGAAGCCATGATATTAATTGAGCAGGATGACTTAGATGCAGCTCTGATTCTTCTTCAAGAGATAGATAGTCAAGAACCATATTACAGGGATGTCAAATCGCAGATAAAACAAATTCAAGATGAGACGGTATTAGGGGAACAGCTCTTGGAAGCGGACGTTTATTTTGAAAATGAGAGCTGGGAAGAAGCTGCAACCGCTTATTACAACCTATATGCCCTCAATCCAGATTTCCAGACTGCTCATGTTGAGGACCGTTTGTTTACCAGTTATGTGAATTCGGCTGAGGAAAAACTTAACAATTCAGATTCCTTGGAATCAATCCAATCTGTTGAGGAGTACTTTAGACGTGCGCTGGCATTGAGGCCGCAAGACCTCGATGTCAAGGGTAAACAATCTCAAGTGAGATCGATGATCGAGGAGAAGTTGTTCTGGAGTTTCGTACAAGCTGCCCAAACCGCCATTGCAGAGGAGCCAAACTCTCTTGAAGCGCTTAAAGTAGCTAATAGATACTTTTCGGAAGCTTTATCATTGAGACCGAATGATCCGGAGATAACCTTGCAGCGTGAACTGGCTCATCAGTTTTTAGGTGGGATGGATGATTTCGTAAGCAGCTCGAATAGCAGCGCGATTGAGAAATTAGAATTCGTATATAGCCAGGATCCAGGATACATCAATGGCACTGCACGCCAAACTCTTTATGAAGCGTATGTGGCGCGCGGGGATAATGCCATGGCAATCGGTGATTTTGATTCAGCGTTGGAGGATTTTCAAAGAGCTGCAGTGATTGCCAATGAGGATCCAACCTCTAGAGCGCGCTTATACGAGATCCAGCTCAAGATCGCTGAAGCCCAAGGGTTAATGGGAGATTTTGAATCTGCAGTCAGACTTTATGCAGCTGCTATCTTAATTGGTGATTTACAGGCTCGGGCTGCCACATATAGTTCTGCAATGGCTGCAGCTCTGGCTAATGCTTCTCAATTTGAGGGCCAGGGTAACTTCAGAGAAGCTTTCAGGAGTTACCGGGAAGCTATAACATGGGCAACCCAGGTATTCGATGTCGTCGTGCATGTTGTTGAATCTGACGATTATCTTTCTCAGCTCGCCTTAGATTATAACTCTACGGTCAGCCTCATAGCTGCAGCAAATAACTTGGCTAATCCAAATATTATCATCCCTGGACAAGAATTGCTCATTCCAATTTTGCCGTAATCAATGGGATTATATAATGATATTGTAGGTTCATTCAGGAGAAAGTAGATGTTCACAAACCGTCCCGCTGTAAATGGTTCGAATTCAAGAAATATCGGGCAAACACAAGATCCTACCGTTGTTTCGTTAGAAGGTATTGATGGCATACCAACAGATGTATACCAGATTCGGGATCGGGTACAACGTAAGTTGTTAGCGGAGACCGAAGGTCAGGTTGACTTGGAGCAGCAAGCTCAAATGCGTCAGCTGATCGAGAATCTCTTCAACCAGGTGCTTGCAGAGGAAAACCTGATATACACTCGATCAAATCGGACACGCTTATTGGATTGGGTTGTCGCCGATATTCTCGGTTATGGTCCATTGGAACCTTTGTTACAAGACTCTTCAATCACTGAAGTAATGGTGAACGGACCAAAAAATGTATATATGGAACGTTATGGCTTGATCGAGAAAACCAATGTGTCTTTTGAAAATGATGCTCACCTGATGAGGATCATTGATCGCATCGTCTCTCCTGTCGGTCGGCGAGTGGACGAATCGTCACCCATGGTGGATGCACGTTTGCCCAACGGTTACCGTGTAAATGCAACAATTCCTCCTCTATCTCTTGATGGTCCATTGTTGACCATTCGTAAATTTGCCACCACACCATATACAGCTCAGGATTTAATCGCAAATGGAACGCTTTCCTCTGGATTGGTAGCTTTTGCGAAAGCATGCGTTGAAGCCCGAGTAAACCTGGTCATATCAGGAGGAACCGGAACTGGAAAAACCACCTTGTTGAATGTTGTCTCGGCATTTATTCCAGGTAAAGAGCGAATTCTCACGATTGAAGATACGGCAGAATTACAGCTTAAGCAGGAACATGTCGCCAGATTAGAAAAACGACCGCCGAACGTCGAAGGCAGTGGTGAAGTCACCATCAGGCAGCTGGTGATCAATGCCTTAAGAATGCGGCCTGATCGCATTATCGTGGGGGAGGCGCGTGGTGGAGAAGCACTCGATATGCTCCAGGCGATGAACACTGGTCATGACGGTTCGATGACCACCATTCACTCGAATAGCCCACGAGACACGCTCCGGCGTATTGAAACGATGGTCTTAATGGCTGGAATGGAATTACCGCTCAAAGCCATTCGTGAACAATTAGCCTCAGCCGTAGAGCTAATCATCCACATGAATCGTATGCGCGATGGGACCCGTAAAGTTGTCCAGGTCTCCGAAGTCCAAGGACTTGAAGGGGATAGCATTGTCATGCAGGATATATTTATGTATGAGCAGACTGATTTCCTGAATGGTCGTGTGATAGGTCAGTTGAAATCGACTGGTCTGAGACCTAAATTCGCAGAGAAATTTGCTATCAATAATATCGAAATCCCACCTAATATATTCGAGTCATCTAACGTGATAGGGGAAACTATCTAGCAGTTTCCATCCTCAATCTGCACGAATTCCAGTTTTTCACCAACCGAGATCTTTCCCAGAAAATCGGGTGAGGTTTCTAGAACATAGCAAGCTGGTTCAGGTGAAGCATAATAAGGTCGCCAGGGCTTGGCAAGTTGAGCGCTGGTGATTTTTCCATTACTGTTGATCCATATTGCAGCGATTGGGAAGAATACAAAAAACATATGAATTGAGGAACTGCCTATTGAGTCTTTGTCTTTTGCAAGGATGAGAGCTTCACCTGGATTGAGGTGTCTTCGGAATTGAAAGCCAATCAATCTACATATCCGGCTAGCACACCAACGAGCCGAATCAATCAATATCTCTCTAGTTTCCTTATTTATTACTTGCACATTATTGTTGTGGGGCATCAAATTCTCATTTCGATTATTAAATAGTATGAGTAGATCGATTCGGGTTGGTCAAGTGTAACAGATACCTTCCTTAATCGTTTAAGCATACTGAACGATAGTACTCTGGTCATATGTTCGCAATCTCAGCGGGACATTGGTTACTTTTTACAAAGGCGTTTATTCTCGCCAGCATATAAATTCCTCTAGCAATGATGGAGCACATTTGAATGGAAAAAACATCCTATGGATTGAATCCTTGGATTAATTCAATTTTAGCAATAGTTGGTAAACAGCAAATTTTTCCGCATAGAGATCTTATGTTCAAAACTAGTATACCTCGAGTAAATTTTAGAACTTATAGTGGTGTTGCTGGTTTAATCCGACGCAGGATGGTAATTTCAATTTCGATCGCCTTATTTTCAGGATCTTTTTCTATTTTGATCGGATTCTTCTTATATGCTATGAATTTGGTGAATCTCGGAGAGGCGATCACTGTGGTGGGATTGTTATTTGTGATGGGAACAATCCTGAATGGTTGGTTGATCTTGAGGTTGATGCGTACTCCATTGCAAAACATCGAATATGTGGAAGATTCTCTGGTGAGAATGGTTGAAACAGGATCTTTAAAGCTTGAAGCTAAACCGGTTGATATAAATTATCACTCAACACCGTTCTTGGTCTCTTTTTATTCACTCCTCGAGCATGTCGATCTGATTGAAACTCGCAATTTAGAATTTCTGGCCAAAATGTCACATGAGATCAGGTCTCCCTTGGCATCGATGTTAGGATATTCGGAATTGATTACTGATCCAAAGCTGCGCGAGGATGAACAATTTATTGAGAATTGTTACCAGATAATCAGGAAGGAAGGTAATCAAGTCTGCCGTCTCGTTGAAGATGCCGTTCTTGCTGCAGGAATTGATTCAGGTCGTTATGAGTTTGAATTCACTCCATTACGATTAGACGAATTATTATATTGTTTGATTGAAGAGGAAAAAAAGCGGACATCTCGAGAAATCATATTTCAGAATTCAATCGGTGAAATCAAGGTAGAAGCTGATGCGATTGGGATCCGTGAAGCAATAAAGAATTTGATCGACAATGGGATAAAATTTTCATCGGCGGATACCCCTCTCATAGTTTGCTTAAGTTACGGCAAGAATTCGGATTTTATCGAGATCGAAATTAAGGATTATGGAATTGGTATAGAAGAAAAAGATAAATCAATTTTGTATCGGCGTTTCAGCCGCATTCGAAATGAACGTACAAACAATATCCCTGGGAATGGTCTTGGCCTTTATATTGCCAATAATATTGTCATTAATCATCAGGGCGGAATCGAAGTGAATACAATGCCGAACGAAGGTTCTTCATTCACTATAACATTACCCTTAGAACAAGTCACCCATTAACCCCCTTTTCTCGGGGGTAAACTATGATTACAGTTGCCATTATTGAAGATCATCAGATCCTAGTAGACTCATTAGGACTTATGCTCCGTTATGAGCCGGATATGGAATTCTTGGGGGCAGCTTCATCATTATCGGATGGACGAATATTGGTGGAAAATTGTACTCCAGATGTTTTGTTATTGGATGTAGGTTTGCCGGATGGGAACGGGCTGGATATGATCCCAAAGGTAAACACCACCAGTCCTGATACACATATCATTGTTCTCACCAGCTTATCAGACGAAGCAACACTTATGCGGGTGGTTGACAGCGGAATCAGTGGATTTGTATCAAAAGACAGCCAATTATCGGATTTACTTGAAACCATCAGAAAAGCTGCAGATGGTGAAATAGTCATGCCGACCAGCTTATTAATGGGATTGTTGATGCGATTACCGAGAGATAAGGCGGCAGCTTACAAGGATGAAAGAGGATGGGAACGGCTTACCATCCGTGAACAAGAAATATTAGAGCTACTCGCAAAAGGAAAATCTGGAAATGAGATCGCAGAGGAATTACACATTGCTCCGCTAACCGTGCGAACTCATATCCGCAATATGATGTCAAAGATGGGTGTTCATTCTCGTTTGGAGGCAGTTGCTTTTGGATTGAAAAATGGGATCATTGATCCCCCAGTCTAGCAAACCAGAATTGAGAAAGGATCTACCTTATTTGGATTAGGTAAAAATACCTCGCTTGAACCTTGTTATGTGACCATTTTGAGAGTATTTTAAATGCGGAGAGGGTGTTGGGTAAATGGTAGTCTCGCGAGTTTTGATTCTTTACGAACCTCAATTATATTCCGATCTCATTTGCGACCTGATTGAGCAATTGGGTCTGGTTGATGTCATCGAGATAAAAGCAAACAAGGGATCTTCAGCCAATCTTCTCCCTGAGGAGAAAGAAGAAATTGATGTTGTCCTATTACCACTCGATGGCAATGGTGAACCAAAGGTCAGTTTGCTTCCTGATCTTATGCCAATGGCAAAATTAGTCGCCTTTTCGCCTGATGGTTCGTTTGGTATGAGAAGATTACCGGGAGAAAATACTTGGGCTGAATTACGTCCCTTTGGTCTTCTGCAATTGGTGGTTGAAGTTCTTCAAGCTAACCCGGCCTATTAGCACACAACATTTCCGAGATCGTAAAATTCAAACCGAAAATCCTAAACTAACCAATAGGTATAAAAGACCAATTTTGGCTGTGTTGTTAATGGCATGAACTAGGATTGCGGTCCACAGCGATTGGCTAAATTCGAATACGATTGCAGTCAGAATACCCAGCAAGAATCCTGTCAAACCAACAGCAAGATTGCCATGAATCGCGCCAAAAATCAATGAACTCAGTAAAACACTGGGCCAGATTCCCCACCTTTCCCTGAACGTCGTATAGAGCACACCCCGAAATAGCAGCTCCTCGCCGAAAGGAGCTGCAAACCCAGCCAGAATCAACATTAACAATATATCTGTACTCGATAATTCCTCAGGTAGTAGAAAATCGAGCTGTGGATTCTCTAAAGGGATGCTAAAAGCAAAAAACACTAGCAGAATGATGATGCTAGTCAGTGGTATGGCGATAAATGTTGCAATCGCAGATGTCAGAAGCCATTTTGATGAGGTTGACCTAAGTCCTACTGCATTCCATCCATATCCACGCCTGCGTAATCCAAATAGATACACTCCTAATATCAAAGCTAAAGCTTCCAACCCTGCAAGTCCAATGGATTGTGCAGCTGTTGGCTGCATGAGCGTTTCAGGATTCACTCCAATGATGATCATCGTGAGGAGATATAACATAATTCCAAAAAACAAAATCCCCCCAATTCCTAGGAGAATGATAAATAAATCTTTCCATCCCCATACAGGTTTTGAATTATTCCGATTGACTGTGCGATCAACTTCAATCATAGTTTTTTAACTTGGATCATTGAGTATAAATAAGATTAGAAATCGATAATATTATTCAATTATTTTTGTAGTTTTAATTCCTGGTATATAAACCAGTTCCCCTTCCTATGACTGGCGTCTTGCGGTGCTCGATCGAAATAAATATCAAAGATTCGTCCTTGATTGGTCTTAATTCGGTAATAATCCTGACCAACTCCCCAAGATCCCCGAAATTTTGCTGTTGAGGCATGACTTGGCTTAATATTCTTACCCATTCGACCACGTCGTTGATAATCATGCCACTCGCTGATAATTTCGATGATAGAAAATTCTTCCTCCCTCCAATAAATGCTAGTAGGACATCCCGGCTTTTTTTCAAGGAGCGGAGGTTTATCAAAAACCGCTCGAACAGGTTCGTTGATAAATCGAATTGGTTCAAAGTCCATGGGTGAATTATTTAATGAATCATACCATGGTAAGTTCAAATACCCAGAATTGAATAATTGATGTCGAATATATAGAACCCATCACACGGATAATATATGGGGCATTTAAGTGATAAATGACACATGACAATGCACTATTTGTCTGCCATAATCAAGCTTATAGTTCCCTTTGTGCAAATATTATGCTCCAGATACATGGCGAATGTGAATTAGAGGCAAATAGAAAAGATATTTGGCCTCTAATACTTGATCCAGATAAATTGGCCATATTGATCCCCGGTTGCCGATCATTGGAAGAACAAGAGCAAGGCTATTATCGTGGACGAATACAGATTGGAATTGCAGGTTTGGCAGGAACCTATGAGACTTTTGTACGCGTTGTTGAATCCATACCACCAAAATATTGCCGATTTTCCGGTGAAGTTTATGGTAAGTCAGGCTTGATTACTGGAGAAGCTGAAGTAAATTTGATGAATAGAGGCAGTTCTTGCCGGATAACATATAATGCAAGCGGAATTGTCACTGGGGCACTATCAAAGATTAATCCTCAATATATAAATGGGATTGCTCAATCTTTTATCAACCTTGGAATATCCAGATTGGATCGACAATTTGTGTCTCAGGGGGATACTAGTTTGAAGGAAAATCGCGGTTCTCAGAATTGAAAGATCAGAGGTTAAGAATGAATATCGTTGATCTTACAGTACCCATTGGAGAAGAAACACTCAGCCCACCATCAGTTAATTTGCAGTTAGCACTTACAAGTTACCATCGTGGACCAGGATTCTGGCAAGCCAGCAAGGTAGAGATGCTGCTTCACACCGGTTCACATGTTGACTTCCTTCGCCATGTACAAGCTGATGGCGAGACTGCTGTAGATGTAGATCTGGAGCGTGTGTTTGGCGAGGCACTGGTGGTCGATTTAAGTTCCTTTGGATCCAACCATGCCATATCGGTTGCGGATTTAGAGAATAAGAAACCGGAGATAAATGAAGGCGATATCGTACTAGTTCGAACTGATTGGACAGAATTGCATTGGGGAAATTTTCCTACATATTATATGGATTCCCCTTATTGCACACCTGAAGCTGCTCAATGGCTAGTAGATAGAGGGGCTAAAGCGATCGGTTTTGATTGTTTCAGTGAGTATTGTGCGCGATTGCCAGACTTCACATCAGAAGATTTTATTATCCATAAAATTATTCTCGAAAACGGTTCGATCTTAATGCAGCAACTGACTAACTTATCACAATTGCCGACTGACCGAAAGATACAATTCTTTGCTCCATTCATTAAACTTAACGGAGCAGAAGGTTCGCCGGCTCGTTTTTTTGCCTTAATTGATTAGAAAGGAGACGTTGATGTGACTAATCGTTCTTATCTCTTACCTGAGACGCTCGAAGAAGTAACTAAATTGTTGGATGAGTACGGACCTGAGATACTTGTTATGGCAGGAGGAACACTTGCCATGCCGTTAATAAATGAGGGAGTCTCAACCCCGGAAATAGTTTTGGGTTTGAAGAGGGCAAAATTAAACTACTTGAGGAAATCGAATGGAATTTTTGTAGTTGGGGCAACTACTAGTCTAACCCAAATGACCGAGCAATCTGATATACCAGTACTCCGGGAAGCGGCTAATGCTGTCGGAGGATGGGCGATCCGCAATATGGGAACCATTGGTGGGAACCTTTTCGCGCCTCCCCCAGGTGGGGACTTTGCAGTCGCGCTACTTGCATTAGATGCTGAGCTCAAATTCGTCGGTAAAAATGGGGCACGAGTAATGCCTCTCGATGAATTCTACACCGGGTTTCTGACCAACAGAATGGTTCCGGGTGAAATATTGAGCGAGGTTATCTTACCAATCCCTAAAGGAAGTTCTGCTTTCATAAAATATGGGAGAAGGCATACCAATACACCTTCGATCGTTGCAGTTGCGATTAACATAGTGTTTGATGGTGATATGGTAGAAGAGGCAAGAGTTGCGTTAAATGCAGTTGGTCCACATCCCTTTAGGGCAAAAAGAGTCGAAGCTTATCTTCAGGGGAAAGCCTTGAAAGAAGAAGTTGCCCTCGAGGCAGCTGAATTAGCTACCACAGAAATCGAGCCATTTACCGATCCAATTGCGAGTGAGTGGTATCGTCGCAAAATGGTACCTGTCATTGTAAAACGCGCCTTGGAAAGATTAATTGCTTAGGAGCAGGACATGCAAGCGAAAATCATAAACTTAACACTCAATGGAAAAAATATTGATGTAATGGTTTCCCCAATGACGACCTTACAGGTTCTCCTCAGGGAGAACCTGGGATACACTGCTACAAAAATTGGTTGCAGGCAAGGATCTTGCGGAAGCTGCACAGTACTCATCAACGGTGAACCAATGATGTCTTGTTTGTTACCCGTCGAAGATGTCGCTGGGCAGGATGTGGTTACTCTTGAAGGGTTAATGGTTGATGGGGAATTGCATGCCATCCAGGAGACATTCTTTGAGACATTTGCAATTCAATGTGGATACTGCACACCCGGGATGATCATGGTTTCCAAAGCCTTGTTGGATAAAAATCCCTATCCGAGTCGCGAGGAAGTGATTAATGCTCTGGCAGGGAATTATTGCCGTTGCACAGGATATGAACCTATCATCCAGGCAGTCATTGAATCTGCAAAGCGGATGAACAGTGTTGGAAATTGATTGAAGGAGGTTGCTAATGTCTACAGAAACCCTAAATGTTGTTGGAAAATCAAAATTACGGCGAGATGGCCTGGGTCATGTTACCGGGAAGACCATCTACGTTAATGATATAAATTTTCCGGATATGCTCACTTTAAAGATGGTACGCAGTCCGGTACCGCATGCCAATCTAAAGGGCATCGATTTTTCTGAAGCGGAGAAAGTCACAGGATTCGTACGTGCCCTCACTTATGAGGATGTTCCCAAAAATATCTATACCATTTTAACCTTGATCGGTGTCGGACCTGATGAGGAAATGGTTTTGGCGGAAGATAAAGTCCGGTATATTGGTGAACCAATTGCAGCCATTGTTGCAGAGACAGAAGAATCCGCGATGGAAGCAGTATCACGTGTTCGGTTAGATCTCGAGGAGTTACCAGCTGTCTTTGATGTGGAAGATGCATTAAAGCCAGATGCTCCTATACTCAAGGATTGGGGGACAAATTACTTCGTATATGAAGGTCACCACTGTCGTCGGGTTCGATTTGGGGATGTGGAGAAAGGATTTCAACAAGCACAATTCATCATTGAAGATTGTTACCAAACAACACCGATCGAACACGCACCTTCTGAAACGACAGGATGCATTGCGAAACCAGAAGCAGATGGTCGCATAACTGTTTACACAAATACTCAAGCTTTATTCTTTACACTGGATAACACTGCCATAATATTGCAAGTCCCTTTCCAAAAGCTTCATCTTGTTGGAGGCACTGTCGGTGGTGGATTCGGAGGAAAAGTAGATGTGATCGTCGAGCCGATAGCTACGTTGGCAGCAATGAAAACGAACCGTCCGGTGAAGTACGTATTTTCTCGTCAGGAAGAGATGCAGGCTTCTTCGTCAAGAGGCGCCTGGCGAATGTATTTCAAAGATGGAGTTATGAAGGATGGGCGAATTATTGCTCGCCAGATTACTACCTATGCAGATTCTGGCGCGTACAATCGACACACTCCATACGCAGTCACAAAGCACGCGGCGAATATTGCTGGTCCATATCGAATACCTAATGTCTGGATTGATGCCCATTGTGTATATACCAATCGGCAACCTGGTAGTGCGATGCGTGGTTTTGGGGTAACTCCAGCTTCCTTTGCTTTGGAAATGCAGATGGATAAGATCGCAGATCAGGTAGGGCTAGATCCTTGGGCAATTCGCTTTATCAATGCCTATCAAAATGGCGATATGAAACCACATCGGAAAATCGTAGAAGATGCCACTCTCATTGAAGTGATGCAAGCTGCTGCAGAAATGGTCGGACATGATTTACCAGAAGAATACAAGTCTATGAGTTCGTGGGCAAGGAAGGAGGATTGAGATGGCTAAATTCAAAGGTACTGGCATCGCTGCAGTTAATTATCCAACCGGTATGAATCTTGGTGGCGATCCTTCTCAAGCTTTGATCCATTCAACCACGACTGGAACCTTTGTTATTTCCTTATCATCAACGGATTTAGGACAAGGATTGAAAACAGTAATTGCACAGATAGCGGCAGAGGTTCTTGGAGTATCTTTCGAAAATGTAATGATTGATACTGCTGATACGGATACTGGACCCCATTGCATGGGTACCTTTGCCAGCCGGGCAACTCATCGTGTAGGAAATGCTGTCATTCAAGCCGCTGAAGAAGCACGCAAAATTATGTTAGAAATTGCTTCAGATGAGCTCGAGGTTAGCCCTGAAGATCTGGAGACAGATGGCGAAGGCAATATCAGGGTAAAAGGTTCACCTGATCGGTCGATCAATATCGTTGATCTTGCGCTGGCCGCGCATTTCAAATATGGTAAGACCATTGCGGGTAGAGGAATGTATATGAAGCCAAAGAGCGATGTCGATCCAGAGACGGGAAAGATGGATCCAGATTCGACAGAAGCTCATGCCTGTACTGTTGCAGAGGTTGAAGTGGATACAGAAACAGGGGAAGTGGTTGTACTTAGCCTTAAGAGCGCCTATGAGATCGGGAGGCAAGTCAATCCCGCATTGGTTGAAGGACAGATTCGGGGAGGTTCTGTTATGGGTATGGCTCACGCGCTTTATGAGACAACCCATCCTTATTATCCAGCGGTTGATCATATGCCTGGAGGATTTAGTGAATATCCGCTTCCTGGTCCAATGGAATTGCCGGAAATTGAAAGTGTTGTTTTGGAATACCCATCTGTGAATGGACCATATGGTGTAAAAGGTCTCGGTGAAATGACTGCAAATTCACCCATCCCGGCGATAGCCAATGCTATTAAAGATGCGATCGGGGTGCGCATTACAGAAATACCGATTACTCCGGAAAAAATCTTGAAAGCCCTTGAAGAAAAAGATATCCCGGAAGCATAGCGAGATTAATTCCACCAGAACTAAAAACCGGGTTAGCAATTAGCTGACTCGGTATATGCTTCAACAACATCAGCTAAGGAGAATGACTATGTTGAAAATTGTTTCATTATTGCGTCGCAGGGCAGATCTCTCCTATGAAGAATTTCGGATATGGGCTCTAGACGAGCATCCCCTTTTAGGAAAGAAATTACCCGGCATTCGCCATTACAGGATGAGCGTTGTCATTGAAGATGATCCAGAGCTCCCTTACCATGCTGTGTCGGAATTCTGGTTTGATGACAATGAAGCCAGATTGTATGCTTTTGCAACACCAGAAGGGAAGACTGCGGCAGAAGATGCTTCAGCGCATTGTGATTCGAGAGTGCATTTGTTAACCGAGGAGAAAATAATTATAGAGTAAAATTTATATGCACAATAGGGGGTAGCTGATGATGATGCTACCCCGTTTTTTTTTATTAAATAGATTAGATAATTTTCTGGAAGTCTAATAATGAGAGATGTTATTGATAAACTAGATATTTGGCGAGAAAGTGACCAAGAATTTGCGATAACTACAGTTGTTGAAACTTGGGGTTCTGCCCCACGGCCGGTTGGTTCTAAAATGATCGCAACTAAAAAAGGTGGTATTGCTGGTTCAGTTAGTGCCGGGTGTGTTGAAGGTGCAGTTATCGAAGAATCGATGGAGGTTATTGATAAGAGAAAACCGCGCTTGATTGAATTTGGGGTGGCAGATGATTCCGCCTGGGAAGTTGGTCTTGCCTGTGGCGGGACAATCAAGGTTTTCATCGAACCTGGTTGGGCATTAGATAGCATTTATAAACCTCTAAAGGAACATCTAATTTCTCGTGAACCCTTTGCAATCGTTACAGTGTTGGAAGGGGCAGATGAAAATATTAATCAAAAAATTCTTGTCAAGCTTAATGGGGATGTTATTGGAGACCTTTCACTTTCTGAACAAACAGGTTTTAATGTCAATGATGTGCTCAGCTTGCTGGATGACGGTAAAAGTACGAGTATGGAATTGAAGGATGGAACGCGAATATTCATCGAATCGCACCCATTACCATCAAAGTTGATCATCATTGGTGCTGTTCATCTCGCTGAAAATCTTATTACTATCGCAAACTCGGTTGGATTTGACACGATTTTGATCGATCCGCGGCAAGCATTTGCCTCACGCGAACGTTTCCCGCATGTTAAAGAGCTGATGCTTGAATGGCCGGAGCAGGCCATGTCAAATATAGTCTTGGATAAATCCGCTTATATTGCTGTGCTCACCCATGATCCAAAGCTGGATGATCCGGCTTTGCAAATGGCATTGAAAAGTAATGCGCGATATGTAGGCGCCTTGGGAAGTCGCAGAACAAATCAAAAGAGATTAGAAAGACTGCGAGAGGCTGGCTTGAGTGAAGATCTGCTTTCCAAATTGCATGCTCCGATTGGTTTGGATTTAGGAGGTCGTTCTCAGGGTGAAATTGCTATCAGCATCATGGCGGAGATCGTCAAAGTGAAAAATGAAAACAGGTAGGTCAATCCGTGTACGATGATATCGAATCAGTCCAAGAGGGATTGTTCAAGAACGATTACATTGCCAATCGGGATTTAGCGACCATCATTTACTTATCTCTCAAATTACGAAAGCCACTATTCCTCGAAGGAGAGGCGGGTGTTGGAAAGACTGAGGTGGCTAAAGTTTTGGGAAAGATGATGGAAGTTCCACTTATCCGCTTACAGTGTTATGAGGGATTGGATGTGCATAATGCGGTATATGAGTGGGATTATCCACGGCAAATATTGCATCTGCGCATGTTAGAGGCGGATCAGGCAACCCGAGCAGAGATGGAGAAAAGTTTATACAGCCGTGAATTCTTGCTCGCGCGTCCTTTATTGCAGGCGATTGATAGACGAAGTAATGAAGTTCCGGTTCTTTTGATCGATGAAATCGATCGAGCAGATGAGGAATTTGAAAGCTTCTTATTAGAGCTCCTGTCTGATTTCCAGATTACCATACCTGAGATTGGAACAATCCATACTGACGAACCTCCTATAGTCATCATCACATCCAACAGGACGCGCGAAGTTCATGATGCGCTTAAACGGCGTTGTCTGTATCAATGGATTGATTACCCCAGTTTTGAAACTGAATACGAGATCGTCCAAATAAAAGTTCCAGGTATATCTGAGATGTTATCCCGCCAGATCGTTGCTGCTGTACAAAAATTACGTCAAGTAGATTTATTTAAACCACCAGGAATAGCGGAGACTCTCGATTGGGGATATGCGATTTCAGCGATGGATCAAGTCGAGCTTGACGAGCAGACAATAAATGCAACTTTGGGGGTATTGCTTAAATACCAGGATGATGTCATCAGAGTCAAAGAGTTGTTCACAGGACAGTTAATTGATGAAACAAGCGCTCCATGATGAATCCAGGAGCAATCAAGGGTTTCTGTTAGCAAATCTTCTGCATTTCGGAAGGATGCTGCGCGAATCAGGAATTCCTGTGAGCAGCCAACAAATATTTGAATTGGCTGAAGGTATTACATATATCGATATATCCCAAAAAGAAGATTTTTATAACACAACGCGTGCTTATCTGCTTTATGGTATTGATTTTTTAGATAGGTTCAATATCGTCTTCGATCTTTTTTGGTCTCATCAAATAAAAGCAATGATGGAGTTCTTCGTCGGTCATCAATCAGTGGACTCTAAATCCATTGGGGGATTAGATACTCAAGGTGAGAATAATATTCCCCAAAATGGAATTGATCCATCAATAATTTCTTCACAGGATAAGAATATCTATACATATCTGGATGAAGCGAAAGTAAATCCCATTTACAGCCCACTGGAGGCTTTATATCAAAAGGATTTCAGCGAGTTTGATGAGGGAGAGTTAATAGAGGCCAAGAAAATCATTAAAAACCTCTTCTGGCAATTGGATCAACAATGGACCAGGCGCAGAATTCGAGCATTTAAGAAAACGCATCTTCTTGATTTTCGGCGATCCTTTCGCACCAGCATGACTTATGGCGGTGAGTTATTCGATCTCGAGTGGCGACGTCGTAAATTTCGACCGCGACCGCTAGTTGTGCTTTGTGATATTAGCGGATCGATGGAAAATTATTCAAAAATTTTGCTCCATTTTCTTTATTCGCTCGTTCAAAACTCGCGGCGAGTAGAAGCATTTGCTTTTGCAACACGTCTCACTCGCCTCACCCCTACTCTTCGCAGGAAGAACGTTGATTCAGTATTAAATGGGTTGTCTACCCTTATTTATGACTGGTCAGGGGGAACAAGGATTGGGGAATCTTTAAAAGCTTTCAATTATCAATGGGCGCGTCGAGTGCTATCTCGAGGGGTAATTGTTGTTATCATTAGTGATGGATGGGATCGGGGGGATATAGGGTTATTAAAACGGGAGGTCAGTCGTTTGAAAAGAAGTTCCAGCCATCTGATATGGTTAAATCCTGTAGCTGGTTCACAAGACTATGAGCCATTGGTCCGGGGTATCCAGACGGTACTACCTTTTGTTGATGATTTTTTTCCGTTCAATAATTTACAAAGTATTGGAACATTGGCAGGGAAATTAAGCTCTATTGAATCAATCTAGTTGATCGGAGTGTGGTTTCAGAATTGCTAATCTCTGATCCCAGCTATGATCGCCCCAATAGCTGCAAAGCCAGCTGCAAACAAAAAACTAACTCGAATTGCATTGTATAAACTATCATTGGCTTGACCACTCGCTAGGATTGTGGTGAAGATCGCGCCAGCCAGACCGACGCCTAAAACCATCCCGGTCGACCTTGCTGTAGCGAGAATACCGGCGGCAATGCCCTGTCTCTTCAAAGGAGCGGATCCCATTATTGCGCTATTGTTGGGGGAGATAAATGTCCCCGTTCCGAAGCCGACAGCAGCTAAAGCAAAAACGATCTCTACTATGGATGAAAGTGGTCCTAATCTGGCTAACAATAACAATCCTAAACATAGAAAAGTCAAACCAAATACACTTGGCAACCGAGTTCCAATCCGGTCCGAGATCGCCCCTGCGATGGGAGCAACAAGGGCCATGATTATAGGCTGAATCGTAAGAATTAAACCTGCTTGTGAGGGCGATAAGCTTCGACCTTGAATTAAGTAAAAAGGGAGTAATAAAAGGATGCTGAAAACAGCAATATAATTCAATATTGCACTCGCGGTTGAGACTGAGAAGACCCTGTTCTTGAATAAGCTTAAATCAAGCATTGGGTTCGGGTTTTTCCTTTCGACGAGAACGAAAACTACCAGAAATACGATCGAAAATGTTAATAGGCTGATAGTTGGAATCGAAGACCAACCCCAAGAAGGGCCTTGGTTTAACCCAACAAGAAGGGTAATCAGACCTGCGAGAAAAACTGCAGACCCTGGGAGATCGAATCTTTCATCACTACCAACAATTTTGTCCCGAGGAATAAATCGCCAGCTTAGGAGGAATGCAGCCATCCCAACCGGGATATTGATGTAAAATACCGCTCTCCAGGATGTGAGATCAGTTAACCAACCACCAAGCGATGGAGCAACGGTCAGGCCCAAATAGGTCATGGTCGCCTGGAGACCAAGAGCTTGACCACGCTGAGAAGAGGGAAAACTTTTGGTGAGAATTGCGGGTGAATTCGCTGCCAACATAGCCGCGCCCAAAGCTTGAAAACCTCTAAAGGTGATCAACGCTTCAATCGAAGGTGCTAATCCACATAATGCAGAGCTGGTGATGAATATGGCGAATCCAATCATGAATATCGGTTTATGTCCCCTCATATCACCAAGACGACCGAAGCTTAATAATAGTCCACTCACGATTAGCAAATAAATTGTCACCACCCATTGCACCGTGGCAATATCACTATCGAATGATTGGTTGATTATCGGTAATACTGCATTGACTACGCTTGTATCTAAGGCGGACATGAATGTACTGGCACCAATAGCTAGCAGCACCAGCCACTTCTGATCTACACCTTCAATGGATATTCTCATATTGCATTGGGTTTGATCGTTACCAAACCTGGGGAGTTTAATGTCCCATTGATGTAGATCGACACCGGCAGGAATTGCTCGATGACCTTTGCGTTGGTGATAAGGTGGTTTGTGATTTTTGCGGTGGTGAATGTCGATTTGTTTTCCGCTATCGATAAAGGCAGGAGAATTTGATCTGCCAGGAATTCATCTATTGCGGCATCAGTTGCCAGAAACTTCTCGATTTGATCGATGACTTCGTCAGCGACTTTTTCGGCTGGTTTTCCCAGTTCTCCTAAAGCAAAATAGCAGCATTGTGAATGCTCGAATTCACATATCAAACAAATTGTGGTTCCTTTGGTTCTCGCCTCTAGATCAATTATTCGGATGTCGTTCAGCTTGTATCGATCCCCGAGCCTACGCAAGACCTGTTGACGCTGCCTGATGGCTATCTTGCGATTCAGATTAGCGACAGAAGAATACCCGCGTATCTGGATCAAACTGCCTCGTTCAGTGAGATTCAAAGGATTTATAGATTTTGATGGACGAATATTTGCCACTATTTGACCACCTCCCTGAGGATAGAATCCTGCACTTTGAAGGTCGAGTGAGACATCGTAACCGATCTTATTTATGAAGGCAGACCAATTATGCTTCAGATAATCAAAACTTGGAGACCAGCGCACGTGAGTGCCACCTGTGATGGTAATTTTGGAATTGGCATCTGCCAAGCACAAGGGGATGCAAATGGATTGCAGTACGAGAGAGGTTGACCCTGCTGTGCCTATTTCTATTTTGAAATTTCCTGGATTGATTTTCCTTGGGGAAAAATATAGGGATGTTGACCTTAGATGGGCACCTTCAACTGATGCTTTCCCAATTCTCGTGGCAGCCTCGACGGCTTTCAGGTGCTGAGCACTCAAACCGGGTTTTTTCCGACCAGCCCGAATATTGGATATATGGAAAGCAGTAGTTGTGATCAATGAAAGGGATAGACAAGTTCGCAAGACTTGACCTCCTCCTTCACCGGTTGAACCATCAATGTCGATCATTGGGTATGCATTCGAGTATCAATATTTAGTATAATACGAGATATTTGATATATTAAGGTAACATTTAATCAAGTTTTATCATTTTGTAATATATTTGTTGTATGCTGTCTTCAATAAGAGTTTGGAAATCATCATTAAAGTGAGGTTCAATTCGTGAACAAAATTCCTTCATCAGAAATTACACCCGAACATATATATCTTTCCAGACGAGAATTCATTAAAGGCATTGGATTATTAGGCGCAAGTGCAACTTTTCTGGCTGCTTGCGGAATTAACCAAGCAAAGCAAATAACTCCAACTCAAGTAGCAAGTAAGGACGGTATTAGCAAAACTGACGAACCGATTATCGAATCAACTCTCGAAACAGATGATCCTTTAACTTCCATTGAAGCGATAACGAACTACAACAACTATTATGAGTTTACTATAAACAAAGAAGGTGTGGCTCGTTTAGCTAAGGATTTCAAGACCTCTCCTTGGGAGATCCAGGTTGGAGGATTGGTTTCCAATCCCAGGACATTCGACCTCGATGATCTGATGAATTTCAGCCAACAAGAGCGAATCTATCGGCTGCGTTGTGTGGAGGGTTGGTCGATGGTGATCCCCTGGATTGGATTTCCTTTAAGCGAACTGCTAAGGGAAGTTGAACCGACAGGCAGTGCTAAGTTTGTGCGCTTTGAAACCATTTATGACCCAATGCAAATGCCTGGTCAAAATAACCGCGCCTATTCCTGGCCGTATGTTGAAGGCCTGCGCCTGGACGAAGCAATGAATGATCTAACAACCCTGGCAACCGGGTTATATGGAAATCCACTGCCACCGCAAAATGGAGCACCGGTGCGATTGGTTGTGCCGTGGAAATATGGTTTTAAAAGTATCAAGGGGATCGTTAAGATAGATCTTGTTGAAGAGATGCCGATCTCATTGTGGATGACTGCAGCGCCTCACGAATACGGATTTTACGCGAATGTCAATCCAGAGGTCGATCATCCCCGCTGGTCCCAATCATCGGAGCGTCGGATAGGAGAATTTAGCAGACGACCCACTTTAATGTTCAATGGATATGAAGAAGAGGTCGCTCATTTATATACCGGTATGGACCTGGTCAAGAATTACTAAAAATTTTATTTTCAATGAAAGATATGCAGTCATCGCCCAGTCTTACAAATCTAGCAAAAATAACAGTCCCCAAATTTTCAAAACTCCAGATATTAGTGCATATTGGAGCATTGATACCTTTAATGCTATTGGTTGTGGATTGGTTCAATAACAATCTGACGGTGAATCCAATTCAAGCATTGCAGCTTCGCACCGGAAAATATGCGCTTGTGCTGCTTATTCTTTCACTCTCCTGCACCCCACTTAACACTGTATTTGGATTTCGCCAGGCCCTTAGAGTTCGTCGTCCTCTTGGACTTTATGCATTCTTCTATGCCAGCTTGCATTTCTTGATATTCATTGGTTTGGATTATCAATTTGATTTAAATCTAATTCTGGAAGCCACCTTTGAGAAACGCTATGCCCTAGTCGGCTTCTTCGCTGGAGTAATTCTGTTAGCGCTTGCGATCACCTCAACAAAAGGTTGGAAGAAGCGATTGGGGAGAACTTGGACCCGATTGCATAAATTCGTTTACTTGGCTGGGCTATTAGTAATAATCCATTATATATGGTTGGTGAAATCTGATATTAGGATTCCCCTATTGTACGGTGCCGTTGTTATGATTTTATTGATTCTCAGGATTCCAGTGATTCGACGCCCGGTAAGTCAGTTGAAACAGCACCACCGTTTTGTGGCACTAAAAAATCTCTTGAGTTCAGCAGAAACAAAAATTCCATAAGTTATCAAGATTCTGGATCAATTAGTCGAAAAATTACTGAATGAACGGGTATTTTCTAATTTGTAGAAGAGGATTCTATTGGATTTCTCCCCATGAAAAATATAGTATAGAACAGGATTAGTATGAGTAGGAAAGATAGGGGGAAAACAATTAATGAGATCGAAAAATTAGTATAACTCACTAAAAGCGACATCAAGAACGGAAGCAGGATGCCTCCAATAGGTATCGCTACCTTGATCACCCCTAAGACAGTACCTGACATTTCTTCATAGAGCAAACCTGCTTGTGTCAATAACAGTGGCAGTATCGCGGAGAGGGTCAATCCGGCCATGAAGATGGCGCCATAGGTGAGTTGGCTCAGATCGACAAAATACAATAAGCTGTAAAACACAACGGAAGAACCAAATAATGCTAATAAAAAGGTGAGGATTTTATCTTGGGGTGTAAAGTATCCTAAAATCAATCTTCCGATGGCGATACCAGAAAGAAAAACGATCAAGCCAATCTTGGATGTAATTTGCGTGAATTCCCGCATATCCATGAGATAGGTGGTCAGGATTCCAATCGTCCCGGCTTCAACTCCCACAACTAAGGCAGTTGCAATAAAGAAAGTGACTACAATTTTGTCTTTGGTGAGTAATCGCAGCTTCGTGAGATAAGGTTCGGATGTTTTCTTCTTTGCGTTTAATTTGGTGAAAGCGAATATTATGGCAAGAATGAAGACGAATACACCGGATTGAACCACTGCATTACGCCAATCCATTTGCAGGAATAGCAGATAAACGGTAATCAGGATGGCCCCAAATGTAACAAAGAAATGGTTAACACTGATGTGCAAACTTGCAGTATCAGTATGAAGATCCAATAACAGCGCATCTGTTACTCCCTCATATGTGCCTATACCAATCCCGATCAAGAACATGACGAAGAGATTCACATTAAATATTTGGGTGAGATAGAAAGAGATGAATGATAAAGAAAGGATTAGACTGCCGATCAATAAAATCTTTGATTTTTCATGAGTATCGGCCAGGGCACCGGAGATCATCACAGACAGCATGAAACCTAAATTTTGGAACGTGATCATTAAACCAATCTGAAATGGTGATAAACCGATATTGCGAGCAGCAGCACCAATTAAGGCAGTTGCAACTCCAAGAAAGAGCATAGATGTGTAAGATGTTGCCGTGATAATTGAATTATTTTTGATCATGACTGAGGTTGAGTACGGTTTAGATTGTAGTTTTTTGCATAATCAATGCCGAGCGTTATCCATTCTTTAGTTTCAGGAGAATCAGTATCTTCGAGCCAACGATACGGATCAGCGACGCTGGTTCCATGATAGTCGTCCACTTGGTGAACCATTTTTGTGGGTGGGTAATGAAGAGTTTCCATGATCAAAGTTTCCCTTAATTGGGGGGTATTAATCTTTTTTGAATTTCTCTCCCCACTGAAGCGCATCGTCCCCGAATTTTTCCCTCAGATTAACAATTGCAGTATTTAACCTTTTTTCTGCTTCTAAATCCAACTTTCTATATTGGTAATCCCATAGATATAATTGTTCAGGACCCAATCCGGTCACACCAACACCAATAAGCCGAACAGCCTGTCCTGGATTCCACTCCGCTAAGAATAGTTTCTTGGCAGTATCGTAAATCTTCTGCCCATTATTTGTGGGTTGGTTTAGAGTCACTTGCCGGGTTATAGTGGTGAAATCTGGCCAACGAAGTTTTATTTTTATTGTTGTCCCCTGAACATGCTTTTTTGTCAGACGTCGGCTGAGATGATCTGAGAGGCTTTGGATCGTTTCCAACAAAGGATCTTTTTCTCGAATATCTTTGGCGAAAGTTCTTTCCTGGCTGACAGATTTGGCTACATGTTCAGTTGTTATCGATCGTTCATCGATTCCTTGAGCCCTTTGGGCGAGTACATATCCCATTTTCCCAAAATGCTCAATCAATATTCCTTGTGGTACTTTTGCCAGGTCACCAATTTTCTCGATCTTCATTTCAGCTAATCTGGTTGCAGTTTTTGGTCCGACTCCCCATAGGGCATGCACAGGTAACGGTGCTAAAAAGGAAATTTCCATTCCAGATGGGACAATATGAATGGCATTGGGGGGAAGGTCAGAATCTCTTATCCTATATTTTCCATAATTTGTAGCCATTTTTGCCACCAACATGTTGGCTGCGATTCCAATTGAACATGGTAATCCAAGTTTTGATCCGATTTTGGATTGAAGATTACTTGCGATGCGATCGCTTGTTTCTGGTATTTGACTAATATCTATAAAAGCTTCGTCTATTGAAATCTGCTCAATTTGGGGGGTTAGTTGTTTCAAAAGATCCATCACCTTTTTTGATGCTTCTCTGTAGGCTTGATAGTGACTGCGTACAATGATTAAAGGGGGACATAATTGAACTGCTCTTGCCATTGGCATTGCAGAATGCACCCCAAACTTCCTTGCAGGGTAAGAGCATGAGGCCACCACCCCCCGTTTTTCCGGACTCCCCCCAACTGCAAAGGGTTTTCCCTTTAGGGAAGGATCTCTCTGTTCTTCAACTGCGCAAAAGAACGCATCTAAATCGATATGCAGGATTCTTTTTGATTTTGACATCCTAGGAGAATTATATCTAAGATGTCTAATAGATCGTGAATCAGTAAGTCTTTAGCCAAGTTTGAGTTGAAAGCAAAATGCCAGCGATTGAAAAACTATCTGGGTATGAGATGAACCGAACTCGCTTTGAACGAAGCCGATAACCTCATTCCTTCCTGAATGTTCATCTCGCTGGCAGAGGCATGGGTGATGAACACCTTCAGAGTGAATCCACAATCCATTGAAATTTGTAAGAGAGGACCTTGAATGAAGATTGATTGAACCTGACCATGAATCTGGTTGCGTGCACTGGAGGCGGGAATCGTTGAAGAACTCCATAAAGTGATCTCCTCAGGACGGACACAGAACAGGACATCCTTACCTGTATCCAAATTTCCTATTGCCTCTAGGTGATAGTCAACCACTTCCACGATAACTTTACCACCCTCACTATCGATCACCCTTCCTGGAAGTACATTTTCAATGCCGACAAATTCTGCAATCGAGGTGTCGACTGGAGAAGAAAATACTTCTTGAGGGGTTCCGACTTGACGAATCCTACCCTCCAGCAATGCTGCCACGCGGTCTGCAAGAAAAAGCGATTGTTCTTGGTCGTGTGTGATAAAGATGGTGGTAATGTTAGTTTCCTGCAGCAGATCTCTCAAATCCTGCATTAGCGAAATTCGGCTTGGTTTATCCAGTGAACTAAATGGTTCATCGAGCAGCAAAATTTCTGGTTTTAGAACCAGGGCGCGGGCAAGACTCACTCGCTGAGCCTGGCCTCCTGAAAGCTTTGTTGCGGGATATTCTAATAAGTGATCTATATTTAATCTAGTTGCCCATTCTTTTATTTTCTGATTAATTTCTAATTTGGATAAACCACGAAAACTAAGCCCGGTGGCAATGTTCTTATGCACAGACATATTTAGCAATAACGGTTTTTGTAACACAAGAGCCAATTGACGGCGGTAAGTCAGATCTATGATCTCAGCGATCTCCTTACCTTTGAAAGTTATCGATCCATTTTCGGGTTGTAACAACTTATGTATCGTAAGCAGGAGGGTGCTTTTCCCTGCTCCATTTGGACCGATGATCGCTAAAACTTCCCCATCCTCAATATCCAAATGATCGATAAACAAAGAAAAATGTTTACCTCGTTTGACCAGCAAATTTCGAATTGTTAATACAGTTTCACTCATTACAGGCAAAAATATTATCTATTGGATGTCCTTTGATTTAACGTCTCTTTGTTGAACCCATGTAAACACATAATTGACGATATATGCAAAGAATAAAAGGATAAAACCTAATGCAATTGCGAGGGCAAATTGACCTTTACTGGTCTCGAGGACGATCGCCGTGGTGAGAACGCGTGTTTGATCGCGAATATTCCCTCCAACCATCATGGAGGCTCCGACTTCAGATATGATGCTTCCGAAACCTGCCATTAATGCGGCAAGAAGTGGTAGTCGGGCTTCTCTCCACAACGCACGTACAAGCTGCCATCGAGAAGCGCCTAATCCAAGCAATTGCAAGCGGAGATTTGGGTCTAATTGCTGCAATGCGGCGATTGTTAGACCAATGATAATTGGAGTGGCGATGATGGTTTGAGCGATCACAATTGCCGTGGGTGTATATATGAGGTTTAAACCCCCTAATGGACCGCTTCTCCAGAGGAATAATGAGACCCAGAGGCCGATCACAACTGGAGGGAAAGCCATACCGGTATTGATTAAACTGAATAATAATCCCTGGCCCGAAAATCTTCTAAGTGCCAACCATGTCCCTACCGGTAGACCAATCAACAAGCTGATCCCAGTAGCTACACCAGAGACTTTTAGGGTAAGCCAGGTTATCGTCCATATTTCAGCATCGAAACTGAAAAGTAATATTACAGCTTGCTTAATTCCTTCCCAAATCCATTCCAATGTTATTTTAATCCCAATTCAGTGTCTGATTTACCTGCATCCGGGGTGAAAAGTGGTTGTCCAAACCGATCAATGCCGAATTCTCCTATCAATGTCTGGATTTCAGCAGAAGTTAAGAACTTGGCAAATGCAGATGCGCCTTCGTAATTCACATTTGGGAATATATCTGGATTGACTAAAATCACATGGTATACATTCAAAAGGGAAGGATGACCTTCTACAAATATACCTAAATCTAGATTCTCGCGAAGTGCAAGGTAAGTTCCTCTGTCAGCCAATGTATAAGCAGATTTTTCTGATGCAATTTTCAATGAAGCGCCCATACCTTGACCAGATTCAAGATACCATTCTCCTGCAGGCTCAATATTAGCCTCATTCCATAAAGCGAGTTCCTTCATATGCGTACCTGAATCATCGCCACGCGAGACAAAACTCGAACCTGAATTGCTGATTCTTGCTAAGGCTTCATCTGTGGAAATAAGACCAGCAACCTTAGCGGGATCACCCGGCGGTCCCACTATGACAAAATCGTTATGCATCAACAGGAATCTCTCCTTGCCAAAACCGGCCTCCATCAATTCTTTTTCCGCTGCTGGGGCATGGACGAGAAGTACATCGGCATTGCCTTCTTCAGCCATTTTTAAAGCCTTACCGGTGCCTACCGCAACCGTTTTAACCAAATATCCATTATTTTCTTGAAATAGTGGTAGCAGCAAGTCTAGTAAGCCTGAATCCTGGGTGCTTGTGGTTGTTGCTAATATAATGTCAGCTCTTTCTGCTGTTTCTAGAGCATTTTCATTAGGGATTTTTCCTGAACATCTGACCAAAATTAGTGCAAAAATGACAATCGAAATTATGCTTAATTTTTGTCTCGACATATTGTTTCCTATCACAGAACTTGGGTGTTCCCAGTATCCTGAGGATCATATCCAGCAAGAGAATTTATCGAATTACGAAATTGTGCACTTGATAAATAATCAATAATAGGTTCAAATTTATTGTCCGCGTTGAATTCCACTGGAATCACCAAATCGTATCGTTCTGTAAATAAAGGGATAAAATCCAAATTTGCTTGAACCGCAGCTGCTCTTAACCCTAAACCAGCATCCGCGGATTTTGACTTAATCGCTAGAGCAACACTGTTGTGAGAATTATGTTCTTGCGTGTAGCCATTAATATCGATGATCGAAATTCCAATTTGTTCTAAATGGTTGTCTAACCAAATACGAGTACCAGAGCCGCGATTACGGTTTGCAATTGAAATATCATCACGGGATAAATCGTCAAGCCCAGATATACCTTTTGGATTACCGGGGGAGAGCATCAGGCCTTGTTCACGGTGGGCGATTGTCAGGGTTCTCATAGGTTGATCAGGGAAGAATCTTTTGATATATGGGAAGTTGTATTGACCTGTTTCAGCATCAATAAGATGACAGCCAGTCATATGTGCAAAACCCTGTCTTAATGCCAATAGGCCATCCAAACTGCCAACCGGAATGCTGAAGAACTTTTTGCTAGGAATTCTCTTCTCAATCTCTCCAATCATGATTTCAAATGCCAAATCATGACTTCCCATGAAAATCAATAGATCCTTTTCTGTTTTAGGTAAAATCATTCTTTGGATTAGGAAAGATTGGGCTTTAGCGTGATAATACTTTTCGATATAACCAGCTGATGCCTTAATTTCTCCCAAAATAACCAAACCTGCTTTTTCCAGCAACATCACGTGGTGGCGAATTCCAGCTGGGTATTCACCCAATTCACGACCTAATTGCGAGATGGTCATGGGTTTGCTCATCAACAACTGTAAAATTTTCTGCCGATGGGGATCCGAAAGAGTGCGAATTGGATCGATTGAATTAAGGAGTTTGAAGCTTTTCACAAAATATATCCTGGAACTAGACCTTAAATTTTATTTTAAGGTCTAATACAATTCATGTCAATTGAAATTTCACTGCGATCAGGATTTATATCTGTTTCAAATTGGAGGTCTTGGTTACTAATATCAATTGAATATTTTGGTTTATAAAATCTCGATGGACTCTTCAACTGTCTTGTGCAGAAAACGATATAATTATCAATTGAATTCCCCTTGAAAAGGAGCGCCCCAAATTACCAATTCACACGGAAGAGGTTTTCTTCCTGGGGAATTTCATTGGATTTCCCTCGGTTCAATCTACCTGCTGCCAAATGAACACTAATAATGAATAAACAACGCCAAATTCAAGCTACCTGGATTGTATTCATTTTGCTGGCGGTTGTTGGCGGAGTGGTATTCTCCCTCATACTCTTTGTTCCGTATGATTACCAAAAGGGTTTGCTCGATTCCCTGGCCGCGGATGGGGTAGTTGAATCATTTAACCCTGGGGTGCATTTATTTGTACAAATCTGTAGCGGACCCCTAGCGATCTTATTTTGGCTGGCATTTTTGCTGACTGTAATTTTCAAAGATGAAACCATAAATAGAATCGAATTAATTCCTAATTCTATCCGTAAATTCTCTACCGCACGAAGACGCGAAACTATAAATTTGTTGAACTCAATCAGACCATCCAAGGGTGATGCATTCCCCCTGATAGTTCTTGTTTTAATTACTGTATTGGGTATCTTCTTCAGATATGCATTCTTATGGAAACCTATGGGTCATGATGAAACGTACACTTTCATGGCCTTCGCCTCAAGGGGATTGAGGTATGTAATAACCGATTACCACTTACCAAATAATCATGTCTTTCACACAGTTCTGGTGAATTTAGCGTACCAATTATTCGGTGATTCACCCGCAGCGATCAGGCTACCGGCCTTTTTGGCAGGCATAATGCTCATACCAGCAACATATATCGTTGCGAGGTTGTTTTACCGTACGATGATCGCGCTGCTTAGCGCTAGTATTGTTGCCTCGCTACCAATACTTATAGGTTACTCCACAGTCGCACGTGGATATACTATGTTGGCACTTTTTACACTAATCATCATATCTTTAGCTGCATTCAATAAAGATCACAAAAACATGATTGGATGGTTTCTATTTGCAATCTTTGCTGCATTCGGCCTATATACTTTGCCCACCATGGTATATCCTTTTGGAATGGTCATCACCTGGTTGTTGATTTCTGGGATATTAAATGATGTTTCTAAAGATTATGGTGGTCATTATTTCCATTACCTAATTGTATTTTCGATGTTAGTAATGCTGGCAGCTGCAATTCTTTATTCTCCAATCATTGTTAATTCAGGAATTGGATCATTAATAAATAATGATGTAGTTGAGACTTTGAGTTGGGCGGATTTTACACAAAGCGTACCTGTTCGGATCAAGAATACATGGGCTGAATGGAATAGAGAGGTACCCGGTTATATCTCACTTTTCGCAATATTTTGTTTAGGAGTATCATTTTTTTATCCGAAAACCCCACAAAACCGGCGTGTTCCACTTGCAGTAGCTGGATTGATATGGATTGGTACTGCCCTCGTTGTCCAAAGGGTAGCACCCTGGCCAAGGATTTGGCTTTTCCTTCTGCCGCTTTTTATTATCTGGATTTCAGCTGGATCCATTGGTTTGTTAGATTTAATTTTCGGAAGATTTCCTAGGATGGGTTATATTAAGCAAGGGATAATTGGATTGTTGATTCTCTTACCTCTTTTGACGGGATTCGTAAGAGGTTACACCCAATATACACAAAAGCTTGGATCTCGTGGAGAACCGGAAGAGATCGCGTATTTTCTCGAGGATTACCTAGAACCAAGAGATGTTGTTGTGGTTACTTCTCCAGATACCATTGTCTTGAAGTACTACCTAATGCGCAATGATCTTTCAGAAGAGTTCACCGAATTGAGGAAGGATAAAGCGTTTGACCATGCGCTCGTAATTGTTAATAAGGCACTAGGTCAAACCCTCAATTATGTGTTGGACAGACGTTCTTTTAGTGATGATGTGAGAATAGAATCAGCTGAAGAGATATATTCAACGAAGCGATTCTCAATTTATAAGCTTTCAGAACGGTGATGAATCAAGTTGGAAATAATAGCAATACATCTTCTCTTAATCCAGGGAATCCCTAAAACTTCAGATCATTAGTGTCAGTTGTCCCTCAATTTTATTGATATTCTTCATTTGTTGTGGGTAGGGAATATGCTAGAATGATAGTGTGTGGTTTGATTGTTGAGTTGACACGAATATCAGTAGGTTTCTAAATCACTTGAGGATCTTGAAGATCGTTGCTACCTTAAATTATCAGGGTTCTAGGGGATCGAAGCAATTATACATTCTATACAGCCCGATCATCATTTGATCGGGCTGTATCGTTTTTTTGAACTAATTGAGGAAAATATTCATGCTGCGTGCGCTATTACTTTATCTCTCGCAAGCTGGCTGGGCTCGTCGGATAGTCACCAATTGGGATCTCGCATGGCGAGCCGCTTCTCGTTTTGTCGCTGGTGAAGATCTAGAAGATGCAATAAGAGTAATAAAGATCCTGAATGAAAAGAATATCAATGCGACACTCGATCATCTCGGGGAGCATACCACCACTGCTGAGAAAGCAAGCCAGGCTACCAAGGATATTATTCAAATAATTGAAGCTATTGACCTTCATAAGATCAAATCTAGTGTTTCTATTAAACTCACTCAGATCGGCCTTGATCTTGATGAAAAAATGTGTACCGAAAATCTAAATAAGATTCTACATATTGCTGCCGAGCACAAGATTTTTGTGCGTATAGACATGGAAGATTCTCAATGGGTAGAAAAAACCTTAAAGATTTTCAGATCTGCCAGAAGGGATTTTCCTTCAGATACTATTGGTATCGTTATCCAATCTTACCTTTACCGAAGCGAACAAGATGTATCAGATCTACTGGCAAATGAATCACGAATTCGCTTGTGTAAAGGTGCATACAATGAACCTGAAGAGATCGCTTATCCTAAAAAGTCAGATGTTGATAGAAATTTCGATCGCCTTGTTGATTTGTTGATCAATGGAGCGCTCTCGAATGGGACTCCAATCATAAGTGAAGATGGAAAGATTCCTCCATTACCGGCTATTGCTACTCACGATGAAAAAAGGATCCTTTATACGAAGCAGCAAGTTGAAAAATTGAGCTTACCCAAAGAGGGGATTGAGTTCCAGATGTTGCACGGTATTCGCAGGGATCTACAGGAGAGCTTGGCAGGAGAGGGATATCCAGTGCGTGTTTATGTCCCCTATGGAAGTGAGTGGTACCCCTATTTCACACGGCGTCTGGCAGAAAGTCCTGCAAACCTATGGTTCTTTATATCAAATTATTTTAAACTGTGAAGTATATATTTTTAATTCAATTTGAGGTTATTCAAGACAATTTTGGCAACTGATTCATCCCAGTATCTCTGGCTAAAGTGGATACGAGTTTTGTGAGCTCGGTTTCCTGCTCGGGTAATAATGCTGGTTTATTATAAGTACTTATAATATCTTCCACTCTTCTCTTTGCCCTGGAAAAAATATCGATTGCACCGGAATCCATCCAGTTACGCAACGAGCCCCGGTCAATCACTCCTGAGGGTATGTATTGTTCTGCCTTATATAATTTTCGTGTGAGCTGATGTCGCAGAAAATCACCGCTGAATTCGGAATCAGAGAAATGTTCAACACCTAAAGTGTCCGTGTGGAAGTGAATCCCATTTGTGTAGCGTTTTGCCATTTCGATAGCTTCGGCATCGATTACCAGTTTTTCTGGACTTTGACAGGCCAAAAAATCTAGCATCCCAGCTCCAGAGATCATATTAATGCCGGATAGTGCTCCGATGATTGCGCTGATCCCGCTCTCAATACCTGCCTGGGCATCGATCGATTTGGCGTCCGAAGCCACAAGGTATGCATGAGTTGGAATATTCAGATATTTTCCAACTTGCGCATAGCCACTAATCATCAGCATGGTCTCAGCTGCTCCTACTGAAGTAGTTCCATAACGCATATCGAAGACAGCAGGTGCTCCACCCCATACAATTGGAGCACCAGGATTTGCTAGCTGATGAATAGTTATTCCGCTTAGACATTCTGCAGTATGCTGAACAATTGAACCGATCAGAGTAACAGGAGCTGCTGCCCCGGAGAGGGGCATAGACACAATTTGGGCTGGGATACCTGCTCTGGCGAGATCAATTAAATTTTGAGCAGCGAATTCAGTCCAATTCAATGGAGGGGATGGACAGACATCAAATATCGCCCGCGGCTTTTTCTTAAATGATCCAGAATTTCCGGCACAGATTTCCAGCATTTCGAACATCACCTTGCCGGTTTTGACCGAGAACGCACCAGTTACGATCGGTTTTTTTGAATAGAGTAAAACCAGATATAGGCGATACAGGTCTCCGATCTCTCCTGGAACGTCATGGCACACAACAGCTGTTGATTGTGCATCAAATGCGGATAGGGATTCACAGATTTGGATGATCTTAATTAAATCGTTCGTCTCTGCAGGACGATGCTCTTGGTTTTCAGAATCGAGAATGTTGATGGCTGAGGAACCTGGATCGAAATGAACCTTCTCACCAGCATAATGAACTGTTGCTTCTCCAAGTTCGTTATAAAGGGAAAATTCTTCAGGGACATCACCCAAAAATTTTAAGACTAATTCTGGCGGAAACTTTGCAGTTCCTTCTATTAGGTCAATTGTCGCACCGGAGTCATGTAACCAACGCAGCGCTTCCTTTGAACCGATTTTTACCCCAGGTGATGCCAACAATTGTAGGGCTTCTTCGATAATCTGTTGAATGATATCGTCGGAAAAGATTTTATTTATTGAAAGCATTAGATATGTTATTTTCTTATAGTGGATAAAAGATTAAGGGATAACAACGATCGATAGCCTATTTCCAACAATCAATCTGCAAGTATGTGGCGTGATTATCGGTAGAAAAACTACAAAAAGTCCTTACTTAATCTTTAAGGTATTTATTAAACCAGCGAACAATATGGTTGAGTCGGGCGATGCGACGATCCGTCCGTCCGTTGCGAGAGAGTCCATGAAATTCATCTGGGAAACGGACCATTTCTGTGTCGATACCAAGGGTCTTCAGGGCAACAAAGACCTGTTCTCCTTGCTCAATTGGGCAGCGCAAGTCATTTTCACTATGAATGACCAGGGTAGGAGTTTCCGCATTACCAATATATTTGATCGGAGAATGATCCCAATATATAGCCAGGTCTTCAAAAGGGGGTTTATTATTATGTAATTCTTGGAATTCCCAATTCAAATCACTTGATCCCCACATGCTGACGAAATTACTAACACACCTTTGTGTCACCGCAGCATTAAAACGATTTGTATGGCCGATAATCCATACGGTCATGTATCCCCCATAGCTGCCCCCAGTAACGCCCATACGTTCTTTAGCGATATAAGACTTATTCTCGATAAAATCAGTCCATGCCATCAAGTCTCGGTAATCAGCGTCTCCCCAATTTCCCCAGATCGCTTTGGCATGTTCTTCACCATATCCTCTCCCGCCCCGGGGATTACAAAAATGCACCACATATCCATTTGCAACCAGGAAATAAAACTCGTGCATAAAGAATTCACCATATTGCGTCAAAGGTCCACCGTGGATTTCTAGTATGGAAGGATAGCTTTTGTCGGGACTAAAACCTGGTGGTTTAAGTATCCAGCCTTGGATATCATTCCCATCCGGTCCTTTTATCCATACCTCTTCTACTTCGCCGAGGTCTATATTGGAAAACAGATCTTCATTTACTTTGGTGATCTGCTCGTATTTCCCATTCACAAGATTTTGGAAATAAACTTGTCCTGGATCATCGAATCTGCCAAGGAAATAAGCCAATTTTGAGTGATCTTCGCTAAATGAATAACTTCCCACGACCCCATTTTCACCAGCAAGGATCGAAAAATCTTCCCCATTTAAGCCGATTGAGCATAAATTAGTGCTCCCATGTCGTACAATCGGGAAAAAAAGGAATTTTCCATCTTTTGACCATGTTGGTGGCATTATTTCAGGAGATCCTGTGTCATTTATTGTCATTGGATCAACATGAACATCGAGTTTCTCTGTCAGATTCTTGGCATCCTGTGACCCATCTGCTGGCACAACCCAAATTCCCTGGTTCTTGTACCAATCACCTTTGCCATCTTGTCCAAAATATGCGATCCATTGTCCATCCGGGGAGAAACTTGGTAAGGATTTTTTACCTTCTGGGGTGTTTAATTTTTTAGGGTTTCCCCCAGAGGATGACATAATGAATAAATCATCTGCATCCGGATCCAAATCTGGATCGGGACTTCGGTTTGATATGAAAGCTATAGCTTGCCCATCCGGAGACCAGGTAGGATCTTTTTCATCAAAGATTGGGTCATCAGTCAATTGCCTTGCCAGACCGCTGTTGACGTTCACACTCCAGATGTGCCAACGTTCTTGAGGCAGATATCCCTCTCCATCATATTTATAAAAGACACGATCGTAATGTCGGTTAATGATTCCCAATTCTTTCTTTTCGCCATCCCTTTGATCAAGCACCTCTTGATCCGTTTTACGAACTCTAAACAACAGTTTGGTGCCATCTGGAGACCAACTGATTGATTCAATATTTCCCTCGATCTCGACCAATAATCGGGCCTCACCACCGTGAAATGGAATGAGGTGAATTTGAGAAGGCTTTTCTTGATCCTGACGATTAGATAGAAATGCAATTGTATTTCCATCTGGTGACCAACGTGGTTTATTATCCTTTTGATCACCAAAAGTGAATTGAATAGGCTTGCCTCCATCAGTTGGGACTACCCACAGATTTGAATATTTCTTCTCATTCTTTGGATTGACACGTTCTTGGGAGTAGATAACATAGTCCCCTGAGGGAGAAATGCGTACATCTGTCAGTATTTCTATTTCGTAGAGGTCTTCAGTAGAGATTAATCTATTCTTATTCATCAGTATGCTCAATTTTTCGTTCTCCTATGATGACAACATTTGCACTACAAAACCTGGCGGTAAGCGTAATCCAATAATTCAATAGTATGCATCACATTTGGAATATCAACTACCCCTCCAGCGGTATTATTAAGCTTGTTAAGCTGGTTGAGATGCATTCTCAGCTGGACAAGGCAACCAATATTGCCTGCTACTACCATGTCAGGTCGAACTGAAAGTATGTTCTCCACCTTCCGGTTTCCTAATTTCTCGGCGATTTTGGGATGTTCGAGGTTATAGCTACCTGCAGATCCGCAACAGAGATCTCCTTCCGGTATGGGCATAAGAGTCACACCAGGAATTGATTGCAACAAATCCCTTGGTTCTTTGGTAATTCCTTGGGCATGAGAAAGATGACAGGCATCATGATATGCAACTTTAATCGAACCATTTGAATCTGGTGGGGGAGTGATCCCAAGATTTGAGAGAAATACACTGACATCTAATACGCGATCAGAGAACTCTACAGCTTGATTCTCGTATTCAGATCCCTTAAATAGATGACGATATTCATGCATACACGATCCACATCCTGCCGTGTTGGTGAGAATTGCATCGACATCGCTGGGAAAAGTTTTGATGTTGTTTTCTGCAAATGCCTTGGCCTCTCGGTAATCTCCAGTATGCAGTGCCAAGGCTCCGCAGCATCCTTGATTTTGCGGGATGATAACCTCAACTCTATTCTTGGCAAGAACTCGCAGTGTAGCCCAATTAATCTCTTGGGCAAGTACTTGTTGAACACAGCTGGTTAATAATGCAACTCTTGCCCTGGGTTCACCCTGCGCCGGGATGACAGATGGTAAAGGTTTGGAAGTTGAGATATCTGAAGGGATCATGTCCAGCATGGATTGAATTCCTGTTGGTGCCAGCTTGGATAAAGGTTTAGCGAGATTGCCAGCTTTGGTAGCCAAGCGAAACCTATCCGGATATGGCAATGTTTCTTTGGTGATCCATCGCTTCATTCTTGAACCGAAAGGTCTCTGCCGGATACCTTCTGCATAGAATCGGAAAGGTGTTAATAACTCTCCGTAAGGAACTCCTGATGGACAGACTGATACACAGCCCAAACAGCCTAAGCAATTATCGATATACTCAATCGCTTCTTCAAGTTCAATTTGACCTTCGAGGACGGATTTCATCAGGACGATCCGACCACGCGGGGAATCCATCTCCTCATGAAGAACGTTATACGTGGGACATGTTGGCAGGCAGAAACCACAATGCACGCATTTTGTTACTGCATCAGCCATTTCTGTAGCCAGTGGACCTAAATCTTCAACAGGGATAGCGTGCTTCACGAATCTATACCTCTACCCATTTTCCATTCGGGTCTAGAGCCCGTTTGATACGCTGGTAAAACGAACCTGCATTCTTGCTTCCGATCCTTGACCTCCCTGGCGAACCCAAAATTAATCTTCCTGATAATCCATTCTGATTTAGATATTGATCCAAAGTTTCAATTGATTTCGACCAGGAAATCCAGGCAACATTCGCGCCCACAGAATATCTCCGTTGACTATCGTTCTTGACGAAAAATTCTTCAAGGGAGGGTATACGGGCGGGTGTTACTGGGATTTTTACCAGATGATTGTCAGGGTTATGCCATTCGAACTCGCCTTCATTTCGCCAATACCGGATGTCATCATCGCCCTCGATGATTTTGCAATCGCCGAGAACTTGCTCCAGTCGTTTAATTCTTGCTGGGAATAAATCGGGATTACCCCCCAAACGAACAATTAATTCATAGATCAAATCTTTAGGCTTTAAGTCTAAGCAAAATAATTCAATCGGGCTGACTGTCAAATCGATCAGTTTATCAAGAGCCTCTCGAAGAGAATCGAATTTACTTTGGATAGAGATATATTTTTCTGGGCGAGGAAATACTTTCATACTTACTTCAACAAGGGCACCGAAGCTGCCGCAACTGCCGACCATTAACTTTGGAATATCGAATCCAGCTGCGTTCTTAACCACCTTTCCACCGGAATGAATTAAGTTCCCTTCATCATTGAGGAAATTTACACCTAATATAAAATCTCTAATTCCTCCAAAGCGATATCGCCCAGATCCACTTAATCCAGAAGCGATTGTGCCTCCAATTGTGGCTCCTCGGTCTATGAGTGGTGGATCGAAAGGTAAAAATTGGCTGTTCTCGGTAAGCATTGCGTCAATGTGAGCGAGACTGGTTCCGGCTTGGGCTGTAAATGTGTATTCGCTTGGTTTGTATTCCAAAATTCCGCTCAATGATGAAATATCCAGAATCATAACTTCTTCCGTAGCTGAAAGAGCGGTCTTACTTCTACCCCCATATGCCAATAAGCATTTATTTGAACAGATCAAATCACGAGTTTCTTCGATGGTAGTAGGTTTCATTTGTATTGATCTAAATTATCGTAAATAAAGTACTTCCTAAGAATCTGAGCCTTTTGATCAAGAATATTCCTTACCAGGAAACATTTTTCCCCGATTGGATATTTCCAAAGGATCGATCTGGGATCGGATTGAATGCATGATGTCAATATCATCTTCAGAAAACATAACAGGCAAAAATCTTCGCTTTTCAACCCCCACTCCATGTTCTCCAGTTATTGAGCCGCCTAATTTGATGCACAATTCAATGATATCTCCGGCCAGTTCTTCAGCTTTTTCAAGCATAGAATCATCCCGTCCATCAAAAAGGATTAGTGGGTGTAAATTACCATCCCCTGCATGAAATACATTAGCCACCTGAATACCATACTGATCCCCTAATTTTTTGATCTCGCTCAGAGCTTGACCGAGATTAGTCCGGGGAACAACTCCATCCTGAACAATGAAATCAGGACTCAATCGACCAACTGCTGAGAATGCACTCTTGCGACCTTTCCAAATTCTGGCGCGCTGATCCTCGTCATCTGCAATATGTATTTCATAAGGCTCCGATTCTTCAATGATTTCCATTAAAGATTTGAATTCAGCATCAACCACTGCCGTTTCGCCGTCCAATTCAACAATCAGCAAACCTTCAGCATCCATAGGGTAACCAGCGTGAACCGCTGCTTCAGCTGCTTGAATGGCCAGGTTGTCCATGATCTCTATTGCACCTGGTAATAAACCTGCAGCAACAACCATTGACACTGCATTCCCTGCGGATTCCAGGGATCGGTATGCTGCCAAAATTGTTCTAAATTTTTCTGGTTTTGGCAAAAGTCGTAACGTGATCTCTAGGGCAATTCCAAATAGCCCTTCTGACCCGACAAATAACCCAACTTCATCTGATCCGATATTTTCAAGGCTGTCTCCTCCTAATTGGAGAACTTCTCCATCTGGTAAGACAGCTTTTATACCCAAAATATGATTGCTGGTCATGCCATATTTCAAACAGTGCGCTCCACCCGAATTGAATGCAAGATTACCACCGATAGTACAAATCAGTTGGCTGGACGGGTCTGGGGCAAAATATAAGCCAAATGGTGCAGCGGCCTGATTGACATCGTTATTAATAACCCCACACTCAACAATTGCTATGCGTTGTTTTGGATCTAAATGGATAATATTGTTCAATCGATTTAAGCCAATTACTATCCCTCCCGCGATAGGCAACGAACCGCCAGATAAACTAGTTCCGCTACCCCTGGCAACAAAAGGGATTTCATGCTGATAACATAATCGAACCGTATCAATTACTTCCTCTTGCTTTTCAGGAAGTACCACCGCCAATGGGCGAATTTGGAAGGAAGTTAAAGCATCTGATTCGTAAGGCACTAATTGTGCTGGTTTGGTAAGAAGCCTCTCATCAGGATAAATCTTTGATAATTCAGCAAGGAACGATTTTTCTTTCATTGAATGATTCTTAACCGAGTTAATTAACTTACTGTAGCGGTTTCTACTGAAAGGATTCGGGGTAAATACTCAACGATTGGTTCCCAGGAATCACCTGAATCTCGGCTGGCGAACACCTGGCCTGTACTCGTGCCAATATATATACCTGCACTGTCAAACTGGTCAGTCGCCATAGCTTCCCGGAGAACTACTAAATGAGCGCGCTCTGGAAATCCTTTTGTAATGCGCTCCCAACTGTCACCACTGTCTTTACTTCTCCATACAGCGAAACTGCCATTAATACTTAGACGATAAGAATCGCTTTCCTCCAAAACAATATAGATCGTTTCAGGATCATGAGGATGGACTGCAATCGGGAAGCCAAAGCGACTGGGCAGCTTTCCTTCACCGATATCGATCCAATCTTCAGCATGATTATCGCTGCGATAAACACCGCAATGGTTTTGCTGGAACAAAACATTCGGGCGATTTGGATGTATCGCTAATTTGTGCACGCATTGACCATATTCGGGAAAATTATTAGGAAGGAAATCTGCGCGCACATTTTTGTTGAACGGGTACCAGGTTTTACCCACATCATCACTTCTATAACATCCACCAGTCGAAATTGCGACGTAAATTCGTTCAGGATCTACGGGATCTGGAACAATAGTATGGAGGCACAAACCTCCAGCGCCAGGGAACCACTCGTGCCGGTGAGGGTGGTCGTATAAACTTTCATTGAGCTGCCAGGTTTCTCCTCGATCTGTTGAGATAAATAATGCTGCTGGTTCGATTCCGGCGTACAACAGACCTTTTCTATCCTCACCTGCTGGTCTAATATGCCAGACTTTTAATACTTTTTCAGACCGCTCTTGAGCTTCCTCAGGTGATTTTGCCTCATCTGGTGTGCCAAGTGGTCTCCCAGATAGCGATTGTCGAGAAAATTTAGGTGATTCCGTTGCCTGAGTCCAATTCTCTCCAAGATCATCAGAGTAATGGGTGCTTGGACCGTAAACATCGTGAACGACCGCAGCGTGCAATCTCTGATCGCGCGGATCAAATATCATGTGCATCACATTCCAACCCTTGAATAAAGGACCTTTTACCTCCCATGTACGGCGATTTTCATCGCTTGAAAGGATGAAACCACCTTTCCGTGAACCTACTAAGACAAGAACTTTCTTATCTCTATTTCTCACGAACTACCTCCAAAAAAGACTTAGCGATCGATGTCAAAATCAAATGTATTTTACACTTGATGCTGTGTAAAATAGTTCAAAGTGATCATATGGAAGATTTTACTGATTTTACCTGTTCTGTAATAATTTGTGTTGAATTTATATATTCCTGCGTAGATTCTCCCCTTTTCTAGCTCAAATTAGATATAATAGGTGTGATAAGATGACTTATACCTCCGATAATTCCCATCAGGAAGTTAACGGGGTGACATTTACGAAGGGAATAATTTCGAACCGGAAATTGTTGAAAATATATAGAAACTTGGTTTTTAGTTGAGGGAGAATATTTACCTGGATGTTTAATAATCTTTGGAGGAAGAAATGCCCGTACCAGTCATCATGATTCTGGATGATGAACCTCAGGTGCTCAATGCAGTAGAACGAGACTTGAGAAAGCATTATCGCAGCGATTACCGAATAGTAAAATCTTCAGATGGTTCTCAAGCTCTTGACACACTTAAGAAACTCAAGCAAAGAAATTCACCAGTTGCTCTATATCTCGTCGACCAAAGGATGCCCAGAATGAGCGGCACTGATTTCCTGAATGAAGCGACTAAGTTATACCCGGAAGCCAGAAAAGTGTTGCTCACTGCTTACGCAGATACTCAGGCGGCCATTTCTAGTATTAATGACATTGGCTTGGATTATTACTTGATGAAGCCGTGGGATCCTCCGGAGGAAAATTTGTACCCAGTGCTGGATGATTTGCTCAGCGATTGGGTGGCGACTGTACCACTTCCCTATGATGGAATTCGCGTAGCAGGCACATTATGGTCTTCAAATAGTCATACAATAAAGGATTTTCTAGCTAGAAACCAGATTCCATATCAATGGTTGGATATTGAGCTGGACACAGAATCGCGTAGCATAGTCGAATCTGTAAGTGATGGTCAGGTCCAGCTGCCAGTAATATTCTTTCCTGACGGGACTAACTTACTCGCTCCATCGATTCAGGAGGTTGCTGAGAAGATCGGGTTACAAACCAAAGCTGAAAAACCATTTTATGACTTAATTATTATTGGTGCTGGTCCGGCTGGTTTGGCTGCAGCGGTATACGGTGGTTCTGAAGGATTGGCAACTGTCATGATTGAAAAAGAGGCGACAGGTGGCCAGGCGGGCACCAGTTCCCGCATCGAAAACTATTTGGGCTTTCCACAAGGTTTAAGTGGGGCTGACCTAGCAAGACGAGCTACAACACAAGCATTACGTTTCGGTGTTGAACTCTTGAGGCCCCAAGAAGCGGTGAAGATGCGTGTAGAAGATCCTTACAAGTATGTGCAATTGGTTGATGGAACCGAGATCAGTGGACGAGCGGTTCTAATTGCTACTGGAGTAAACGTGCGTCGCTTAGATGTTCCTGGCGTGGACGAGTTGACAGGTGCAGGGGTTTATTATGGAGCAGCGCTAACAGAGGCGGTACATTATAAAGATCAAGATGTATATGTTATCGGAGGTGCAAATTCTGCGGGACAAGGTGCCATGTTCTTTTCGCGTTATGCTCGCCAGGTGACAATGCTTGTGCGCGGAAGCTCATTGGAGGCAGGGATGTCACAATACCTTGTAGATCAAATCGGCGAGACTGAAAATATTGAGGTCCTCCTGGAAACTGAAGTCCTTGAAGCAATTGGTGAAAACCGCCTCGAACAGATCAAAATATCCCAAAGAGATTCTGATAAGACTGAAACGTTACCAGCTGCAGCGATGTTTATATTTATAGGCGCAGTACCACCTACTGACATCGTGGCTGGTGTTGTGGAGAGAGATCGGGCAGGATTTATTATTACCGGCTCGGATCTGATGATTGATGGAAAGCGACCAAAAGGTTGGAAACCAAATCGCGACCCCTTCTTACTGGAAACGAGTGTACCAGGGATTTTTGCGGCTGGTGATGTGCGTCATCATTCAATAAAGCGAGTTGCCTCAGCAGTCGGTGAAGGAGCAGTATCGGTAGCCTTGATCCACCAATACTTAAAAACGGTTTAAGATATGTACGAATTTCTAAAGAAGATACCATTATTCAGCAGCCTTCCAGAGCATGATCTTGAGCGACTTTGTGAGATGGTAACCGAAGTTGAATTGAAAGCTGGTGAGCAACTTTTTGCCGAGGGTGGACCTGGTGATACAGCATTTGTAATTATGACGGGCGAGATCGAAATATTAAAAAAATCTGGTGGAAGAAATGTCCTGCTGGCGGTCCGCAAATCTGGCGAGGTGATCGGTGAAATGTCGTTATTAGAGCAGGCACCACGTTTTGCTAGCGGGGTAGCTCGTGCTGACAGTTCTTTGTTAGCGATTAGTCATGATGAGCTAGACGAATTACTCAATACCAGTCCCTCCGCTGCTCGATCTCTGTTGTTCACTATCACTTCAAGGTTGAGATCAACTGAGCTAATGCTTCGACAGAGCGAAAAAATGGCTCAATTAGGTACACTAACAGCCGGTATCGCCCATGAATTAAATAATCCAGCGGCTGCTGCAAAGAGAGGCACATCACAATTGGTGTTGGTGATAAACCAGCTACAAGAATCTCAGATTGGATTATCCAAACTAGCCCTGTCAACGCAAAAATGGGATGAACTGGGTGAATTGAATTCAATTATCCGCGAGCGAGCTACGAACCCAATTAATATGGATTCTTTAGATAGGAGTGATCGCGAGTATGAAATTGAAGAATGGTTGGACGCCCATAATATACCAGACCCTTGGGAATTTGCTCCTACACTGGTGGATTTAGGTTTCGAAGAGGAACAGTTAACCCAATTGGCCAATGATTTCCAAGCCGATCAATTGGTGCAGGTTATATCATGGCTTGGCTCAAGTTATTCGGTTTATAGTTTGTTGGATGAGATCAATCAAGGAGCTGGGAGAATTTCTGAAATTGTAAAATCCTTGAAGACCTACGTTTATCTAGACCAAGCCCCAGTCCAGTTGGTAGATATCCATGAAGGATTGAACAATACGTTGGTGATCCTAAGACATAAACTTAAAGAGGGAATTGATGTCAAACGTGAATATGCAGAAGGATTACCTCAAATCCAAGCTTATGGAAGTGAATTGAACCAGGTTTGGACAAACATAATAGACAATTCAATTGATGCAATGGATGGAAAGGGCGAGATATTAATTCGAACGAAAAAGGATGGGGATTGGGTAATCGTTGAATTAGAAGACAATGGTCCAGGAATTCCAGATGATATTCAAGAGAAAATATTCAGTCCCTTTTTTACAACAAAAGCAGTTGGTAAAGGGACTGGGCTAGGCTTAAACATTAGTTATAACATTATTCAGAAGCATGGCGGTGAAATTAAAGTTTTCTCGAAACCTGGGAAGACACGCTTTCAAGTCAGTTTACCTGTAGATTTTAAGCAAGTTGAATCGGGATCAACTCCGACCTCAAATGTAATTGAGTCAAGTGATGAAAAACTACTACAGATTTTGGATTCAACTAAAACGATAGCAGTAGTTGGAATTTCAGACCGCAAAGAACAACCCAACCACACAGTTCCAGCTTATTTACAATCTCAAGGGTACAAGATCTTCCCAGTTAATCCAAGATTAACTGAAGTCTTAGGTGAAAATGCATACCCAGATTTACTCAAAATACCAGCTCAAATTGATGTGGTAGAGATATTCCGTCGAAGTGAGGCGATACCAGAGATCGTTGAGCAAGCAATTAAAATCGGGGCAAAAGTGGTGTGGATGCAGGAGGGGATTGTCAACGATTATGCAGCAAATATGGCGCTTGATGCGGGTATGGATGTAGTTATGAACACCTGTATGCGTGCTACTCACAAAAGACTGAAGGGCGGAAATTAGTGTTCTGGTATCTTTTCTTTGCTCATTTAGCTGCGGACTTTCCGCTTCAAACATATTGGATGGCGGTTAATAAAACTCGAACCAATATTTTATTCCTCCATGTATCGATCCATTTTTTGGTTTATCTATTCATTGTTGCATTGGTCGATTTTCAATTGTGGCCTTATGTCCTTGCATTGGCAATTATTCACTTCCTAATTGATTCTGGGAAGAACTATATTAGCAAATTGAGGCCTAATTGGGTTATCGCTACTTATCTTCTAGATCAGTTGATTCACATAATCTCGATTGTATTGATCTCTTATTTGATTGCAGGAAGTACTGGGATACCGCCATTTGCTTTGAAACCCATATGGTTAATCTTAATAATAGCTTACTTGATGATCACCTATGTGTGGTATATCAGTGAAAGAATTATAGCTACTATAGATTCAGATTATTTTAAACAGGTAGTGGAAAATGCTTGGTCCAGGATGCTATCTCGAGCAATATTCTTAACCCTAATGCTGGTTTCTTGGTTTAGCATTTCATCAGTGGGTATAGCATTTACGAGTTTAGTTAGTTTTCCCTACAGGGCGGGTTCATTCGGTTATCGAGCTCTACTTATCGATTTGCTTGTCTCGTTCGGGGGAGCAGTTTTTATTCTTTTGTTAGTATAAATTGCAACTACAACAGAATGGAATTATTGAACGTCGAACTCTAAAATGCGTTCGAGTTCGCCATTAAGGTAGATGTTTAGTTGGTATCTTCCTTTAGGCCATAGTTGTTCATTAAACAATTCGAAGTGAATGATACCGCCGCTGGTTGTAATTTCGGTTTCATTGATTTGGAAGTTGGTTGCTGTCTCGTCAACATCAGATGCAATCCACACTGCTCGAATATTGGACTCTATTGGCGAGTCATTCAACTCAACAATGCCGAAAATACCCTCATCTTGTTCAAATATCCTGGTAGGTTGTTTTCCTTCGAAATCTCTAGCTAGATATGCATTATCAATTTGGGGATTAGCTATTGGGAAATTACAAGCCATAATCGCCAGGATTAATATTCCAAGGGGAAATAAGACATTTCTTGATGTCATTGTGAAGATTAACTTTGTGAATTGGAAGAATTAATTAACCTGTTCCATATTTTACCTAATTCATCAATAAATATATATGATCCTTATCAAGTTAATCAAAAAAACCTGCTGGAGAATCTGGCAGGCGTGTAGATGCTTATGAATAATTTTTTCCCCAATTAATTAGGTTTATTCTTGAATTCTATTAACAATTCAGGCGGTCCCGACGGGATTCGAACCCGCGATCTCGGCCTTGACAGGGCCGCATGTTAGGCCACTACACCACGGGACCAGGAGACGAAAAGCTTACCATACGCCCATCCGACAGTCAAGCTAACCTCATTTTATGATATACTCTCATGCGCTATTCGCATACCCAAGGGATATTTTCTTGATAAGAGGGAGTTGAAGCATGGAAATAACTACGACCGAATACAAGCGCTGTATTGTTGTTAAATCTGTCGGTAGAATTGATAGTTATACTGCTCCAAAACTTGAAGAGGCATTATTATCTGTCACCAAAAATGGGAATTATAAAATTGTGCTAGACATGGAAGAAGTGGATTTTATGTCTAGTAAGGGATGGTGGGTGCTTATCGAGACTCAAAAAACATGCAAACGATATAACCGTGGAGAGTTGGTACTAACGGCCGTTCAAGAGAGAATTCGCGATTCTCTTGATCTGGTAGGAATGGGAAGTTATTTTCAGATTTTTGACGATCTCGTTGGTGCTGTTGCATATTTTTAATTGTACACAACTAATAAAATTTATCCGTGATAATGGTGACTGAGAATTTCCCCAGCCGCTTTGAAAGCTTGGCAGGAATTCGTGATTTTGTAAATCTAGCCGCGAAAGATGCTGGTTTCAATGAGAAAGAAATTTATGCAGTAGAACTCGCTGTTGATGAGGCCTGCGCGAACATAATTGAACACGCATACGATGGAGAAGGCAAGGGGCAGATCGAGTGTACATGCAATAATATAAACGGCGGCCTGGAAATAATAATCAAGGATGATGGGAAACCATTCGATCCGGATTCAGTCCCTTCACCGGATTTCTCAGTAGATCTAGAAGATTTGCAACCTCGTGGGGCGGGATTATTCATCATTCGAAACCTGATGGATGATGTGAGTTTCACCTTTTCTAAAAATAAAGGCAATATTTTGAGAATGGTAAAACGAAAGAAAGAGTAAGATTATTTGTTTCTTACCAGAATCATTAAGGTAATATCGTCAGTTTGGGGATTATTCCCTGCGAAATTCTGAACTTCACTAATGATAGAAGTTTGGATCTCATTTGCCAGTCGATCCATATTCATACGGGCGATATCAATGATCCTCTCATCATCAAAGAAATTACCCTCTCCATCTTGAGCATCCGGGATTCCATCTGTGTAAAAAACGATAACATCACCTGGCGCAATTGTTGCAGTTTCAGAGGACCAGGTAACATTTTTTTCTATTCCCATCGCAATTCCAGTTCGCTTCAGCGATTCGACTGTTCCATACTCAGAGTTGCGAATTAAGTAGGGGGGGTTGTGTCCCGCGTTGCAATAATTTAATGTGCCTTGACTAGGATCGAGAATTCCATAGAAAGTTGTTATAAATAAATTTGCCCTCGCATCTTTGAGCAAGCGGTTGTTGACCGCGAAAAAAACCACCTCTGGATCTGCGTCGTATTCTTCAGCATAGGTTCGGATAAGTGTTCTACTCAAAGCCATATATAGGGCTGAGCCTACACCCTTATCGGCGACATCGGCAATTAAAATCCCTAAGCGCCCATCTTCTAGTTCAATAACATCGAAAAAATCTCCAGATGTTTCGTGTGCCGGTAACAATGTCACCGCCAATTGCCAGCCGTCAATAGGTGGAAATTTATTGGGGAGGAAACTAGCTTGAATCCTTCCTGCCAATCTCAATTCTTGAGTAATACTTTGAAAATCCAAAGATTGCTCGTACACTTCAGCCTGATGAATTATTGAGGCAAGCAAATCTGCCAGAGATTGAATACCAGCGTATAAATTCGATAGTGATTTATGATCCCAGGGTTCGGTTAATGCCCTCAATTCTAAAAAGATTCCCCCAATGGCGCGATTATCATCACTTTTCTTTATTGGCGTTGTGAGAATAGCTCTGTGGTTATTACCCCCAGTTTCCCAAGGCAAATCTTCATTGCTTGTAAATGATCTTGGCCCTGGTTGTTCCAGGATCCATTGCCATGTGTCATCAGAGATCTGAGGCCAATCGTCTGGATGATCTAGTATGATTGTGTCAGGCTTAATCCAGATCGCAATATGACCTGAAGGAAACATTCCCGGAACATGTACCTCCAGCACACGCGGTAAAACAGATGTATTTGGGATCACTTCGAGCAAAGCCCGACCCAACTTTTCTAAATTTTCTAGTTGACGAGATTGTTGTCGACTGCTTTCTACAGACGAGCTCAATTGCCGGGCGAGGTATGCCACTAACAAAAACCCAATCAGTAGGTACATATATACCGCAAATCCATTCTCGGCATATACACCTGCCAACAAGATAGCGAATGGATATGCGAGATTTGGTAAACCAATACTTAGCAAGAAAAACCGTGCCAAAGGTTGGATCGCTTGATTTCCTACCAAGATTTTCTGAACGCCGAGATGATAGATAAAATAACCTGACAGGATTATTATTTCAAGTGCAAATTGAGCTAGTATGGCAATGAATGCAAAAGATATCGAACTAATTGATAATCCTTGGAGAGGAAATTCCCCCCCGATGGATTCGTACAATGACAATGATACGAGAATCGCAAATGTGCTTATTGTTAGAGATAAAGAGAGATTACGAAGTTGAGGCCACCGGCTCGCTAATGAAAAAGATGATCTCCAGTTTCGCAGAAATTCAATCAATAGATATATGATATTCAACCATAATGCAGTCGGACCAAGGAGTAGTACTGCAGACCACTGGATCATACTTGACAGAGATTCCTGGGAACTGCCGTAACGATCAGTTCGAATTTCTATAATAATGTAATAACTAAGCCGACTGAATAAAAAAATCAATCCGAGATTGAACAAAAGAAAAATTGAATTCCCAGTTATTACATTGATATCTGTAACAAACACTAACCAGATAAAACCAATTATCGCCAGTGGTAATGTATAAAGAAAGGTGATAACCTCACCAGTCCCCACATATCGCCGTTGATCACTTAGCGAATTTAGACCCGGCCAGATACGTTCAGCAAGAATTGACAGTCGGTTATACTTTTCGCGTAAGGAATTATCCTGTTCTTGAGTCATAAATAAATTAGATTAGGGGCAATATTTGTTGAAGATTATATACGCATTTGGGGATGATCCAATATCAATAATCTAAATGCATCCTTGACTGGTATACTATCGGCGTCAGGAGCTAGGCATGCGAATAGAAGAGCTCACAGAATCCTTACCGGATTCATACACATCTGCAGATCATGAGTTGGTGCTCAGAGCTTATCGTGTAGCTGAGCAGGCCCACCATGGTCAAACGCGTGCATCTGGGGAACCATACATCAGCCATTGTTTAGCAGTTGCTTCAATTTTAGCTGAACTATATGTTCCCCCTGCTGTAATTGCTGCCGGACTTATGCACGATGTTGTGGAAGATACGGAGATTACTCTCGAACAAATTCGTCGTGATTTTGGGGAAGAAATCGCTAGATTGGTTGACGGCGTGACAAAGTTGACTCAATTGCCACGAGTTTCGCGTGGAGATCAACACTCGCATGAAAACATTGAGGAAGAAGAAGTACGAAAACAAGCGGAGCGGAGGGGCTTGCCTGATCCAGAATTAGAAGTTGACCAATTAGCACGTAGCCGTCGGTATGATGCGGTTTCAGAAACATTGCGAAAGACATTTTTAGCCATGGGGGAGGACATCCGGGTTGTCTTAATAAAACTGGCAGATCGGCTCCACAATATGAGGACATTAGTCCATTTGCCTGAGAGTAAAAGAAAACGTATCGCTCAACAGACAATGGATATCTTTGCACCATTGGCTAACCGCCTGGGGATTTGGCAAATAAAGTGGGAGCTTGAAGATCTTGCATTCCGTCATTTGCAGCCGGACACATATAAGGAAATTGCAGAAAATCTGGACGCAAGGAGGGCGGATCGAGAGCGCGAATTAAGTTCAATTATCAGCGGTTTAGACTCAGTTTTGACAAAAGAAGGAATAAGTGCTGATATCTCTGGACGCCCGAAACATATTTATTCAATTTATAAAAAGATGCATCGCAAGGAAGTCCCTTTCGAGATGGTTTTCGATGTTCGGGGAGTGAGAATTCTGGTAAACAATATTCCAATGTGTTATTCAACGCTTGGTGTGATTCATACACAATGGCGACCAATACCTGACGAATTTGATGATTACATAGCTGCACCCAAGGATAATTTCTATCAATCGTTGCATACTGCAGTGGTCTTTGATGATGGGAAGACTCTTGAGGTGCAGATTAGAACTACTGAAATGGATCATAGTGCAGAGTATGGTATAGCATCCCACTGGAGATACAAAGAAGGTGTTGCCAGAGATGAAGATTATGAGCGGAGGATTAGGTGGTTGCGTTCGTTGATGGAGTGGCGCCAGGATGTGATTGATGCGGGTGAATTTGTAGATGGATTGAAATCGGATGTTTTTGAAGATCGGGTATATGTCTTTACTCCGAGAGGGGATATTATCGATCTGCCATCTGGCTCTACTCCAATAGATTTTGCTTATCATGTTCATACCGATGTCGGGCATCGCTGTCGGGGGGCAAAGGTAAACGGTAAATTGGTTGCTCTCGATTATCAATTGAAAACCGGGGAAAAAGTAGAAATTTTGAGTGCGAAACGAGGCGGACCAAGTTTGGATTGGTTGAATCCGAACTTGGGTCTTGTAAAAACCCAACGTGCCCGCACAAAAATTAGACGCTGGTTCAAACGTCAAGCACGTGAAAAAAATATTAACCAAGGTAAGACACTTCTTGAGAAAGAACTCAGGCGTTTAGGCTTGAGTCAAGTAAGCATTGAGAAATTAGCCAAAGAGTTAGATTTTCGTTCAATCGATGTTTTATACGAGGCAATCGGCAATGGAGATATTTCAACGGGAAGAATAGTCAATCACTTGACCGTCTCCGAGGACGAGAACGATACCTTTGAATTGATCGCCCATCCTACCGTGGATGAAAAAAAGCCAGCTACAGATGCCATAGCAATTTTAGGATTAAGGGGCTTGCTAACCAATTTTGGTCGTTGCTGTAATCCAGCTCCTGGGGATGATATCGTCGGTTACATCACCCGCGGAAGAGGGGCGACTGTTCATCGCCAGGATTGTCCAAATATTATGCGCATAAAAGACCGAGAGCGATTAGTAAAAGTATCTTGGGGTGAAGCTAAAAGCACCTATCCAATCCCAGTTCGGATGAAAGCTTATGACCGGAATGGTTTGATGAGGGATGTATCGACGTTGATTGCCGAGGAGGGAATAAATATGGGCAAAGTCAATGTGGAGGTTAATAACAATTTAGCGATTTTTGATATGATCTTGGAAGTTCGCGATCTGGCCCAGCTTAGCAAGGTCCTTGATCGGTTGGAAAATCTTGCTAATGTGCTTGAAGCTCAAAGGGTTAAACCTGGTTGATTCCAACGGTTGATATTAAGATTCTTGGGAGAGACAAGTTGCTGAATGTATCTGAAGCATTGGAGAAGTTGTTGAACGCATTTTCTCCTGTCGAAGTCGAGGAAGTACCATTGCACAAGGCGGTTGGAAGGGTATTATCGGCTAGTATCGCATCACAGTTGGACTTACCCCTTTTTAGCAATTCGAGCATGGATGGATTTGCGGTGATAGCTGAAGATGTTGAAAATGCTCATCCTGATAAACCGGTTTCATTATCTGTCGTTGAAGATATCCCTGCTGGGAGCTTTCCATCGAAGAAATTGGACAGAGCTCAAACAGCTAGAATCATGACTGGAGCGCCTCTACCGGAAGGGGCAGATGCCATTGTTCCGGTCGAGGATACCGATCAGTTTGCTCGGTATCTGCATAGTGAAACTGAATTTCCAACCAAAGTCAATATCAACAAAAATGTGCAACCAGGTGATTACGTGCGATTTAAGGGAGAGGATGTTTCCAACGGGGATGTTGTTTTTGAAGCAAATACCAAGTTACGCCCGCAGGATATTGGCTTATTAGCAATGCTCGGCATCGCAAATGTTTCCGTTTTCCGACGTCCAAGGATAGTGATTTTGTCTACGGGGGATGAATTGGTACCGGTTGAAATCCCACTCCAACCTGGAAAAATTCATGATTCAAATGCTTATACATTATCTGCCCTGATAGCAAGGGATGGAGGGGATGCTATATATCTTGGCATAGTGCCTGATAAGGAGGAGTCTGTTCGGGAGATCTTGGAAACGGCTGCTGAGAGTAGAGCAGATTTGATCTTATCTTCTGCTGGGGTGAGCGTTGGAGCCTTTGATTTCGTGAGGACAGTTGTTCAACAAGATGGAAAATTAGACTTCTGGCGAGTAAATATGCGACCTGGTAAACCTCTCGCCTTTGGTAACTTTCATAATGTCCCTTTCATTGGGTTGCCGGGGAATCCAGTATCAGCATTTGTGGGGTATGAGGTATTTGTTCGTCCGGCTATATCGCGATTAGCCGGATTGAAAAATTTCACTAGGAATCAGATCCGTGCCACAATCCGTCACGAAATCCATTCCGATGGACGTGAGAGCTTTTTGCGAGCGGTATTAGAAAAACAGGAGGACGGCAGTTGGTCAGCGAGATTAACTGGACACCAAGGATCAGGAAATTTGCTTTCATTGGTGCAAGCAAATGCTTTACTGATTATCCCCTCTGGGGTAAAATCGCTGCCGTCTGGATCTGATGTGGATGCCTGGTTACTGAATTAGGGCATAATAATCTTGATTTAATTTGCAAGTTCAAATAACTATGGACAATAGACTTCGATTGATATCGATAATATTAGCTATAATTGGGTTGATTGACTCGATTTATCTAGCATGGGTTAAATACACCGATCAATATGCATTGTGTGGACCGATCGGAAATTGCGAATCAGTGAACACAAGCCAATATTCCGAAATTTGGGGAATTCCCATTGCATTATTGGGCGCGGGAGCATATCTTGTCATCATTGTTTTGCTCTTATTAGAAGAAAGAAGTGAGTTAATGCGTGAATACAGCCCATTGCTAGTTTTTGGTTTAAGCCTAGTAGGTGTCCTTTACTCAATATACTTAACCTATATTGAAGTCGCAGTTTTGCGAGCAATCTGTCCATATTGTGTGATCTCGGCAGTTGTATTGGTGTTATTATTAGTTCTCTCAACTATACGGCTGATACAAACCTTTCGTGAGCCAGGCACATAATCCTGATCGTACGTTAGGAGGATGTTATGCCTCGAATTAGATGTCATTATATAGATTGTGTTTTTTTAGATGACGGTTACTGCAGTGCAGCAGCTGTGGAACTTGATCCGGATGTTGGATGTATGACATATTCACGTGCCTCTGACCTGCCCGAAGATGAATGGGAAAACGAAGAAAAAGAGTTGGAGGAATGGGATAACATCGACCTCGATGAGGACGATGATCTTTGGTTAGATGACGATGATTTCTGATATTTACTTTCGGGGATGATGATTTAGTGAATTTAATTGCTAGGTAAAATCATTAGTGAAAAACTAGATTATGGTTTGGAAGTAATTGCCATATTCCCAAGAACTAAACATGATTCCAGGAATTGAACCAGACTTACCGTATTAATTTTGCCCCCATTCAAATAAGTGACTGAATCTGGCGAATATCCGGTAACGATCACAGTGTGCTCAAATTGGGTAACTACTGAATAGTTTCCTTTCTTTGGGGAGAAATATTCAGGGATTTCATTGACTACATATACATAATAACCAGGATAATTTGATCCGACGATCCAGGCGATCACTGGTCTTCCTGCAGCGATCTCATATCGCAGGTCATCCCATTTCAGCGGGTGGTGGGCATATGCATCAAGACCGTGCTCGCGAAGTTGCTTAGCTACCGGTTCAACGTGAACACCATATGGATTCGGTGGGATCTGAACCCAAGAATCATTTACGTTCACACGAAACCAAGATCCGGATATCTGATTCGGTTAAATCGTAAAAGAATTCGATAGATTTAACTTGGGGTTTTCCTGAGCGGAGGCCCATCCAATACCAGTACAATTCTTCAATCAAAAAAAATCAAGATACTGGTGATTAAATGTTGGAGATGTTCTTATTCATAATCGGAGTTTATACGTTTGTTTTTGGGAGAGTGAGCTTACCTTGGAACTTAAGTATTGATGGCTGGAGAGCTCGTATCGCGGCATTATTTTTGATGGCTCCATTTCCGATACTTTTTCTGTTGGGGAGAGTTATTGGGCGCGGTGTTCAGGATAATACGGCATTATCTTTTTATGGCATTATGGAGCTGATAATTGTAATTCTCGGTGTTTTGGGTGCTGTCTTATTTGCTTATTTAACCAAACCTAAGAGTGATGAAACAAGAAACGAAGCGAAAAACAATTAAAAACTGGAGTTACGCACGACAGGAGAAATCGGGGGGTGTTTGGGCGGGCTATACCCGCCCAAACACCCCCCATCCTCCCACCAACTGCGCAAATCCAATTATTATGAAAGATTCTGAATTTTGTTGAAAAATCCTAACTGTCTATATCGATCGCTTCAAGGAAGAATTGCTCACCAGAAAGGATTCGAATATTGATGCTATCACAGTCCGGGCATGCCATCTGGTTTGTTGGGGGAGTGTATTGTCGTTCACAATCCAGGCACAAAATTTCTGTTGGTTTCCGTTGGAAGTGTAGTTTCGCTCCTTTGGCAATTGTGCCATCAGCGATAATATCCCAATAAAATTGTACGGATTCATCAACAATTGATGATAATTGACCGATGACAAGATATAAATCGGTGATCCGACTTGCATTCGCTTTATCTGCATGTTTAAGAGCGATTTCTAGGATACTTTCTGTTATTGTCAATTCGTGCATGGATTTTAGTAAATTGAAAAAGTCTCGAAATTTGGCAACATAAAATTTATTCTTCAACCAAATTGTGAAAGAAATTTCTGCATCATGCGATTAAACTCATCTGGTTTATCTATAATTACAGCATGTCCAGCATCCTGAATCACTTCGTGATATGCGTTCGGTATTCTTGATTTTAATTCAAATTGTATCTCAGGCGGTACGATCGTATCCTTCTCTCCGGTAATTACAAGCACTGGGACTTGTATTTCATCCAACTTTTTTGTAACATCAAAACTAATCAATGAAAGCATCGTTGAGCGATATGCATTGGGATTAGCCTGAATGATTTGAGCGTAAAAGATCTCCCGATAAAGATGTTGGGAGGGTTGGGGAAATAGTTTTTTTGCAACGAAACGGGCTTGAATACTTATTCCAAAGATTTGTACCAAAAAAAGTCTGATTGTATAAAACAACCAAGAAGAGATCCTGCGTGGGCGTAATCTCGCAAATGTATTGATCAAGATGAGCGATTCAACAAGCTTAGGATACTCTAGAGCGATCTGTAAACCTACTGCGCCTCCCATTGAGATGCATAAAATGTGGCATGAATCAATTTCAAGGTATTGCAGGAGACGGGACATGTCAACCGCCATCACCTGAACATCGTTTCTTCCGCCTGGATAAGAGGATCCGCCAAATCCACGCAAATCAGGTGCTATAACTCGAAACCCAGATTCAATAAGTTTGGTGAATTGAAAACTCCACGATTCAGCACATACTCCAAGACCGTGCAGTAAAAGAGTTGTGAACTGACTAGATGAATTGAAATCAAAATAGTGAATATTTACCCCTTGACCAAGATCAACCTTCATCTTCGCAGGTTCAATGCTTGGGAAGTGCACCATTAAATTCTCAATATTGGTTGGCAGAGTTTAGAGATAAATTCCCCCAGAATATGATTAAAAGTTCATGATGATTAATACTAACCAATCAGCTCGAACTTATTTAATTTGTATTATTCGCTTGTTTCTTCTTCGGAATCTTCTTGGCTATTCTCCTCTGCTTCATCCTCGGGTCCTTGTAATCCATCCTTGAATGCGCGAATCCCACTTCCCATTTCACCCGCGATTTTGCTTATGCGGCCTACACCAAATAACACCAGAACGATCACCAGGACGATAAGTAATTCAGTGACCCCAAATCCTCCAAACATATTTATTCTCCTAATTTAAATCTTTAGTTATTAACCTCAAATTTATTGCAAGCATATTATAAATCAAATTGGAATAGTGAAGGGGAATATTTAATGTGTTTGTGAATAAGTATATCCAGTCTTGTTTACAATCCTGCGTGGTAGAATTAGCGACGAATTTTGCGTATTCAGCGTGTTGTTGTCGAGCTGAAAAGAGCATTTTGTATATTGATTGGTATGAGCGATCGGTTGAAAGTAATTGGTGGCGGTTTAGCGGGTAGTGAAGCAGCATGGCAGGCTGCCCAGCGAGGGATAAGCGTTGAGATTTATGAAATGCGGCCAGCAGTTGAGACTGGGGCGCATACAACCGAATATCTCGCTGAGTTAGTATGTTCCAACTCGTTAGGCTCAAATATTCCCGATCGCGCGTCTGGGCTGCTCAAAGAAGAACTTCGAAGCCTGAAATCGTTGTTAATCGAATGTGCAGATAGGGCAGCTGTGCCAGCTGGTGGAGCTTTGGCGGTCGATAGAGGTATCTTTGCCAGCAGGGTTACTGAAATTATTGAGTCTCACCCATTGATCGAAGTAATTCGTGAAGAGGTTAAAGAAATCCCAAATGGATCAGTGATCATTGCATCAGGTCCGCTAACATCAAGGAGCCTATCGGATGCGATTAAGAAATTAATTGGAAAAGAAAACCTCTATTTTTATGATGCGATTGCCCCCATTATCTCGATTGAATCCGTTAATTTTGATATTGCATTTAGGGGATCGCGCTATGGTAGAGGATCACAAGTCGAAGGGGATTACATAAATTGTCCGCTGAGTGAGAACCAATATCAGAGTTTTGTAAAAGCTCTCAAATCGGCCGAAAGGATTGCATTAAAAGACGTGGATCGTGGTGTTGATACCGGGGTGGACGCTGGTGCAAAAGAATACTTTGAAGGTTGTTTACCAATCGAAGTGCTGGCTTGCAGGGATGAGAAAGCACTTGCCTTCGGACCATTACGCCCTGTTGGACTGAAAGATCCCCGCACTGGTCGACGACCCTATGCAGTTGTGCAATTAAGGCAAGATAATCTCTTGGGAACGCTATATAACCTGGTTGGATTTCAGACCAACTTGAAAGTTTCAGAGCAAAGAAGAGTTTTTAGGATGATTCCAGGACTTGAAGATGTAGAATTCTTGAGATTTGGACAAATGCATAGGAATACTTTTATCCATTCACCGGGTATGTTAGATCCAACCCTGCAACTTAAATCACGGCCCGATCTTTTCTTTGCCGGTCAAATAACAGGCGTAGAGGGATATGCCGGAAACATTGCGACGGGTTTATTAGCTGGTGTAAATGCGGCCCGATTGATGCAGAGTTTGCAGCCAGTAGAAGCGCCTAAAACGACCATGATCGGAGCTCTTATTCATTATGCTACGAATGCTGCTCCAGCAGATTACCAGCCAATGAAAGCAAACTTTGGCATACTTCCACCATTAGCGATCAGAGAGAAGATGACCAGGCGCGAGCGGGCGGCGAATTATTCTAAACGAGCGTTAAGGAATATTATCGAATTTGCCACTTCGGTAGATGAGATGATGGTCCCAGGGACAATGTAACCAACATTATATTGCGTATAGCCATTCCCTATTCAAATCGAAAATACTTACTGTGATCAAAAGAAATAAAATCCTGATAATTATCTTATTCTTGACTGCGATACTCTATTCATTTTCAGTCCTGTCACAACCAAAGGAAGAAGAAAACGGAGATTTCCTAGCGCAAAGATCGTTTGAAGATGTTGAATTTCAGGTCTCGCTAGGACCAAGGATTCCTGGAAGTCAAGCCCATGAACGAACTATTGATTGGATTATTGACGAATTGGATAGTGTGGGGTGGGAGGTTGAAGTCCAAAGACTAAGAATTTTAGATAAGGATATAAAAAATGTAGTTGCCAAAAGAACCAGAACAAATCTTGATGAAAATCCCTGGATTATCCTTGGTGCTCATTATGATTCAAGGTTATTTGCGGATCAGGATCAAAATCCAGAAAATCGATTCGATCCAGTCCTTGGGGCAAACGATGGCGCGTCTGGTGTTGCAGTGTTGCTTGAGATTGGACGTATTTTGCCTGATGATTTGAATAAAAACGTCTGGCTGGTGTTTTTTGATGCTGAAGATAATGGGAACATTCCCGGTTGGGATTGGGCTTTAGGTTCACAAGCGTTTGTTAGTGAGCTCGATGGTAAACCTGATGCTGTTGTAATCGTGGATATGGTTGGAGACGCAGATTTGAATTTATTTTTAGAGCGCAATTCAAACCAGGATCTAGCTCAAGAGATTTGGGCGATAGCTGGTGATTTGAATTATTCAGATGAATTTATCCCGACGCCCAAATATAAGATAATTGATGATCATCTGCCGTTTATCAACGCCGGGATCGCTGCTGTCGATATCATCGATTTTGATTATCCCTATTGGCACACTGTTGAAGATACTGTTGACAAAGTATCACCACGAAGTTTGAAGACCGTTGGAGATGTACTGCTGGCATGGCTTTTGAAGTAATTCTTCTGATGGATTATGCAAACGATAATAGGCTCAGGCACAAGAAAAAACACCTAACTTAATTGAAAAGGACAGCTTGGTTGGAATTGATTCGATCTGGTTTACACTATATATATGCAATTTGCAGATTTATTGAACCAGATTCGCCATGAGTCGATTAGACATATAATTCAACCTCAAATTGATGGTGCGAAAGATATATTAATTTCTGAGAGACAACTAGAAGATTTCTTTAACCAGATCTCAGATGCGTTAACAGTCAATGATCCATCAAAAATTATTCCCAGCCTCAATGATTCGTTCAGTAGCAGAGGGGAAGATGACCGAGTTTCTCAGAGTATATATCTCTTCACGATTGTTTTCTTTGTAATTCAACAAAAAGCAACAGAATTATTATCAGGAGAACGAGCGGAAGAATTTATTGAAGCTCTACAACCTATATTTATTTATGGGAATCAGTATATCTATCGACTAGAACTGGATAGATCAATTTCGGATGCTATTAAAGAATTAAACGATGAACAATACTCATTAACCCGACTTGAGAAGAGCAAATCAGATTTTATCTCTATTGCTGCTCATGAGCTTCGCACCCCGCTCACATTGATAGAAGGTTATTCAGCGATGCTTAGAGAGATTATTGAACAGAAAAAAATCTTCGATGATCATATTATCCAACTTATTGATGGAATGGATAGTGGATCGCGGCGGTTACGAGAGATCATCAATGACATGATTGATGTATCCCTAATTGATAATGAAATGCTATCGTTGAATTACCAACCCGTCTGGATAAAAAAGCTCCTGGATAGACTTCAAATGGCAGTTGAACCGATAATTCAAACACGCCAATTAACTTTGGATGTTCATCGATTCAAAAACGATGACAAGATGATTTTTGCTGATGGCGAACGCATATTCCAGGCATTATATAATGTGATTTCCAACGCAATAAAATTTACACCTGATCAAGGTAAAATTGTTGTTAATGGAAAATCATATGACGAATTCCTGGAATTAATAATTATCGACAATGGCGTCGGTATTAATCCAGAAAAACAAAAGGAGATATTCAATAAATTTCAACCCGTGAGCGATTCCGCTTTACATACGAGTGGAAAGCAGAAGTTCATGGGCGGAGGCCCCGGTTTAGGTCTTCCGATAGCCAAAGGAATTATTGAAGCTCATGGAGGGCGGATCTGGGTCGAATCTGATGGTTATGATGAGGTTCAATGTCCTGGGTCAACCTTTCGCATATTATTGCCGATGAGACATCAGCTTCCTGAAAATTGGACCGCGAACCTGTTTGAACCAATGAAAGGATATAATTCAAATCGAGATTCACAAGAATTATGAAAACTTCTATTCCAACAACCCAACCAAAAGAACGCGCCTTTTTAGTAGGCGTAGACTTAAACCAGGAAGATGATCTTCTATCACTAGATGATTCCCTGAATGAATTATCACTTTTAGCTGATACAGCTGGTCTGGACGTTGTTGGACAAGCCACCCAAAATATTCGAGCGCCAAATCCAAAAACATTCATTGGATCCGGAAAGGTGGAGGAAGTCAAAGCACTAGTTGAAGAAGTCCAGGCAGATATTATCGTTTTTGATGAGGAACTATCTGGCCGGCATCTTCGGGAGCTTGAATCAATATTTGGGGAACAAATACGCATCATCGACCGGACAGCACTAATATTGGATATCTTCGCAATGCACGCAAACACGCGTGAAGGTGCCCTGCAGGTTGAATTGGCACAATACGAATACCGTTTACCTCGGCTGACCAGAGCCTGGACTCACCTTGCCAGGCAGGCAGGCGGAGGCGCTGGGAGATCAGGTGCAGTTGGTGGGGTTGGATTGAGGGGACCAGGTGAAACGCAATTGGAAGTGGATCGTAGGGATATCCGCCGCCGGATCAGTAATCTTCGAGAACATCTTGAAAAAGTTCGTACTCATCGTAAGCAATATCGTTTGCGCCGTAAGCGTTCAAATCTACCCATTGTGGCTCTGGTTGGCTATACCAACGCGGGGAAATCTACTCTGCTGAATCGATTGGCCGATGCAGATGTATATGTTGCAGATCAGTTATTTGCCACGCTCGATCCTACAACCCGTAGAGTGGAGTTCCCCGATGGGCACATTGCCTTATTTACAGACACTGTCGGCTTCATTCAAAAACTACCAACGACTTTGATTGCTGCCTTTCAGGCGACATTAGAAGAAATAACCGAAGCTGATCTGCTTCTGCATGTAGTTGATGTGACTCATATCAATGCTCAAGCGCAGGCTAGGGCTGTTTACCAAACATTGGAGGATATAGAAGCAGATCATATTCCGGTAATAGTTGGGTTAAACAAAATTGATCTCCTACAAGATTCACAAGGAGCACGTCAAGCGTTGGAAAAATTTCCGAATTCAGTGGCAATTTCTGCACTAACTGGTGAGGGGATAGGGGATCTGTTGAAATCTATAAACGGAATACTTTTCGAAGATTATGTTGGAGTTTCTGTGTGGCTGCCGTACAAAGAAGGTGGTTTGATTTCAATGTTTCATGAGCAAGGGCAAGTTGAAATGGTAGAACATGGTGATGGAGGTATGCAATTAACCGGACGCATTCCTGGACGGCTAAGAGCTAGTTTCGCACCTTATATAAAATAATAAATGGATTATTTAGTGTGCAAATGTTGAGATTTTTCAATAAATTCTTGGATGTTTTATCAGATTACTTCGCTCATCGAAAGGGACTGCTACCTCTTGTAGGGATCGTGTTGATTCTTATTAACGCCTTGCTTCAGTTCTTCCCAGGTGGGGGATTGTTAGCGGAATCGAATTTCTTGCTCCACTTGGGGGTAATCGTATCCATCTTGGGGATAATGCTTGCTTGGGCACTCTGATTACGGTTTGGGTCCCGATTCTCTTATCGCTAATTCAGTCTCATCTTCAAATTTTCTGAAATTATCTATGAATCTGGCTGCAAGATCTTTATACCTAAGCTGATAATCGCTCTCGCTTGGCCAGGAGGAAGCTGGATTCAAAACTTCATCAGGCACTCCAGGGCATTGGTTTGGTACATCGAATCCAAAAATTGGATCGGTTGAGTATTCGACTTTAGATAGATCTCCGGAAAGGGCTGCTGATAGCATCGCGCGAGTGTATTTAATGCTGATCCTTTTCCCAATTCCATAAGGGCCACCAACCCAACCCGTATTGAGCAACCAACAATTGACCTGGTAGCGGATTATTTTTCTTTTCAATAGGTCTGCATAATAATTTGGGTGGTGAACCATGAATGGTGCCCCAAAACATGTGCTAAATGTGATTTCAGGTTCCATTCCTAAGCCGATCTCTGTGCCGGCAACTTTTGATGTGTATCCGGATATGAAATGGTAGAGAGCCTGGTCTGGTGTTAGCTTCGCAATAGGCGGCAATACACCAGAGGCATCGCAGGTTAGCAGGATGATATTCTTTGGATGCCCGGCCATTTTTTCTGGCACTGCATTATCAATATAATCTAAGGGATAAGAAGCACGTGTGTTTTCTGTGATCGTATCATCGTCAAGGTCGATCAATCGTGTAACTGGGTCATAAATCACATTCTCTAAGATAGTTCCGAATTTTCTGGTACAGGCATAAATTTGTGGTTCTGCAGTTGGAGAAAGCTGAATGACCTTTGCATATGAGCCTGCCTCAAAATTAAACACACCATTATCACTCCAGCCGTGTTCATCATCACCAATCAACTTTCTTTTAGGGTCTGCGGATAAAGTGGTTTTACCAGTTCCTGATAATCCAAAGAATAGTGCCACATCGCTTTTATCGCCCATATTCGCAGAACAATGCATCGTCATGATTCCTTCGAGGGGTAGAAGATAGTTCAAAACTGTGAATATGGATTTCTTGATCTCGCCTCCATATGCTGTGTTGCCAATAATACATAGCCCTTGTTCGAAGTTGATCACAATAAAAGTCTTTGATGCGGAGCCATCTATAGATGGAAATGCCTGGAAGAACGGGGCACAAATGACTGTAAACTGTGGAACATGTCTGCGATACTCTTCATTTGTCTCTGGTAATATGAACATATTGCGTGCGAACAGACTGTGCCACGCGTATTCGGTGATGATGCGAACTGGTAACTGATAATTGATATCTGCACCACCAAAGCAATCCTGTATGAAAAGATCACGCCCTTGAAGATACCCCTGTAATCGGGCGAAAAGCTCTTCAAATTTATTGGCTTCAAATGGGCGATTATATTCTCCCCACCATACGTGATTTTGCGATCCTGATTCTCGGACGACAAATTTATCGTTGGCTGCTCTTGCAGTGTGTTTCCCTGTATTCACCAATATTGGTCCCGATTTAGATAATCTTCCCTCGTTTCTAAAGATGATCTCTTCATAGAGGGCTTCGGTTGGTAGGTTCCAATAGGTTATCCGTTGATTTTTCAATCCGATATTATCTAAACCGAAATCGCTTTTCAGTTCTTGAGCTTGGGCTTCGGCGGGTGTTGTAATGTTTAATAGATTGTTCATTGCCAATCTCTGATCAGCTTTCGATCTCCTATATAGATTTCTCTCGGCGATTCTGGATCAATTGCCCACTTCATGCGAGCAATACCCTCGGTTATATCTTTTACCGTACCTGAGAAACTCAATCTCAAATGGCCTTCCATTCCGAATTCAATTCCCGGTACGGTTACCACAAGGGCTTTCTTCAGCAGAAAGTTTGCCAGCTCTACTGAATTACCTTCATAGGCTCTGAAATCAGGCAGACAATAAAAGGCTCCCTCAGGACGGATTACCCTGATCCCGGCGAAAGATCTCAATTCCTGCATTATCACGTTACGGTTGTTTTCAATAGTCAACCTGAGGCTTTCGACAGAGCTCTGTAAGCCGTTCAGTGCACCTTCTGCTGCAGCCTGCAGAATTGTTCCGGGATTTGAAGTCATTTGCGCCTGTACATTTGTCATGACTTCGACAAGCTTGCGGTTAGCGATCACCCATCCTATGCGAAATCCTGTCATCCCGTAAAGCTTTGATACACCATTGGTCACAATTACTTTAGTAGATTCAATATCTTCATCTGTAAATTGATATCCAGGTGTAGCCTGTTTGCCATCAAATACCAAGCGGTGATATATATCATCCATTATCAGGTATATCCCCTTGGTTTCACAAAATTCAACCAGTTCGCTAATGAATTCTTCTGGATAGACCACACCAGATGGATTATTTGGGCTATTAACTATTATCGCTTTAGTGTATGAGCTGACTGCTTCAATAATATCTTCCATGCGCGGGTAGAATGTGCCATCTTTTGATGTGACAATAATTGGTATCCCATGTACCATCTTTACCATTTCTGGATAGCTCACCCAATATGGTGCTAAAAGAATCACCTCGTCTTGAGGGTCAACTAGGCTGAAAATGACATTGTAAAGGGATTGCTTGGCGCCATTCGTGACGATTACATTTTCTGGGGCAATAATGCGGTTATAGTTGTCTTCAGTATAGGCGATGATTGCCTTTTTCAGTGAGGGCAGACCATCTGTGGGTGTATATTTGACCTCCCCAGAGTTTAATTTATTTGCCGCTGCTAGGATGGCGTTAATGGGGGTTTTGTTCTTAGGTTCACCAATTCCAAGGTGGATAACAGGCAAACCCCGCTCCCTCAACAAGCGCGCTTCTTCGTTTAGCCGCAAGGTAGGTGAATCAACAATAGATCTGGCCAGCTGGCTAATACTCATTTTGTTTTGCGACTCCTATATCGTAATTTAATGCTTTTCCAAGAATTAGGATTAAAGAAATGATTTTTATCAGTGGAGGGAAGTTTATCCCAATTCGATTCTTCGGTCAATGTAACTGCCTCCTAAAAGAGCAGGTGAAGTTTTATAATTTCTATCCACAATTATAAAATGTAATTCGTTGCGTATAGATATTGTTTCAAGATATTAATAATATCCACCAATTCCGATCGGGGAGTGGCTTCTACTGAAACAAAGATTAAGATATACTCGAAATTATGACGGAAAATAATAACTTCTCAACCTGGATTGAAATCGAGACTTATGCTATTGAGCAGAACGTCCGGTTAATCAAACGGAAAACAGGATCTCGGGTAATGGCTGTGGTTAAAGCTAATGCTTATGGACACGGGACTGTACCTGTGGCAAAAACAGCCTTACGAGGGGGAGCCGATTATCTAGGAGTCGCTCGGATTGAAGAAGCGTTGGAGCTGAGAGAGGCTGGAATAAAGGATCCGATCTTAGTGATGGGATATACACCCCCAGAACGGGTAATTGAAGGGATCGATAATAATATCTCGTTGACTGTGTGGAAGATTGAACACATCATAATTGCTTCACATTTGGCGCAAAACCAAGGTTCAATGGTAAATCTTCATCTCAAGGTTGATACCGGGATGAGCAGGTTGGGGGCTCAGCCTGAGCAAGTATTAGTATTGGCAGGTGAGATTAACAACCACCCCGGGATTATCTTTGAAGGCGTGTTTACTCACTATGCGCGTGCAGACGAAAAGGAACTTGAACCTACTGCGAAGCAGGAACAAACTTTTTCCAAAGTTGTGAATAGACTATCTTCTGTTGGGCTAAGACCCCCACTTATTCATGCGGCTAATTCTGCGGCAATTTTGACTCGACCAGATTCTTATTTTGAATTAGTTCGCCCAGGAATCGCCATCTACGGCTTACATCCATCGCCGGAATGCAGGTTACCCAGCGGTTTTCGACCAGCATTAACCTGGAAAACTGTCCTTAGCCAAGTCAAGCAACTCCCTGCGGGTAGGGGAGTAAGTTACGGTCATGAATACATCACTCGATCTTCAGAACGCATTGGAACTGTTCCAGTGGGATACGCCGATGGATTTCGGAGGATAGCTGGTAATCAGGTCTTAGTAGGTGGACAATTTGTGCCTGTGGTCGGTAGGGTTTGTATGGATCAGATTTGCGTGCAACTTGATGGTGTTCCTAATGCCCAGGAGGGAGATGAGGTTGTCTTGATCGGTCAGCAGGGAAATGAAAATATTACTGCAGAATCTCTTGCAGATTTATGGGGGACAATTAACTACGAGGTTGTCTGTGGATTGGGAGCCCGCGTTCCAAGAATATACAAATAGATTGCTCAGAATCTTAACGAAAAAAAGTCTCTTGGCAATGACCTACTCTCCCGGGGGGTCGCCCCCCCAGTACCATCGGCGCTGACGGGCTTAACTACCGGGTTCGGGATGT